>ERZ1643247.415-NODE-415-length-52347-cov-6.996405_pt1 | contig 52347 bp, 56 predicted proteins | sample MGYA00579264_ERZ1643247 | MGnify/ENA primary metagenome ERZ1643247 (study PRJEB29033, sample SAMEA4952262) | chicken gut metagenome | biome: Broiler Chicken; feature: Gastrointestinal Tract; material: Caecum | place: Ireland | collected 2018 | study: Broiler... | reverse complement strand
GGAAAGGGGCTAAATTTATGCCTGAAAATGAGGTTTTCGGACAGGCTGGGGGGGGATAAAAATGATCATCAACACGGGTGGACGGACCGATACCGTCCAGTATTACACAGAATGGCTCTTGAACCGCTTTTCGGAAGGGTATGTGCTGTCACGCAATCCGTTATTTCCGCGCAAGGTGACGCGCTATGAGCTGACGCCGGACAAGGTTGACTGCGTTGTATTCTGCTCAAAGAATTACAGGCCGATCCTGCCGCGGCTACACGAAATCACAGACCGATTTCACACATATTTTCACTATACCATTACTGCATACGGCAAGGACATTGAGCCGGGCGTACCGTCCATTGACGAGAGTATAGAAACACTGATCGCATTGTCAGAGCAGGTGGGAAAACAACGCGTTGCATGGAGATATGACCCTGTTTTGCTGACGGAGAAGTACACGGTCGAACGCCATCTGGAGATCTTTGATTATATGGCAAAGTCCCTTGCACCTTACATAGACCGGTGCATTTTCAGTTTTGTGGAAATGTATAAAAAGGTAGAGATCAATATGCCGGAACTGATTCCGCTGACCGATCAGGACATGGAGACGCTGGCACAGGGACTTGGCGCCACTGCTGAAAAACACGGTATTTTTATCCAGACCTGCGGGGCCGATGATAAATTTACACAATACGGTATTCACTCTTCCGGCTGCATGACGCTGGATATCCTTGGCAAGGCCAACGATATCACCTTCAGAAAACTAAAACATAAGGGGATGCGCCAGGGCTGCCATTGTATTGAAAGCCGGGACATCGGCGCATACGACACCTGCATGAACGGCTGCAAATACTGTTACGCCAATAGAACGCCCCGCAAAGCCTTCGATAATTATAAACGGCACGATCCTATGTCCCCTCTGCTGCTGGGCGATCTGAAACCTGACGACACTGTGATACAGGGAGCCCAGAAAAGTTTTCTGGCGGCCAAACGTCAGGGATAAAATAATTCCCGCAGGAAATACTTTGGGGCAGCGGTTTCCCGCTGCCCCGATTCTCATTCGTGTCTGTCTTTGTAGTTTTTTCGACTATTTTTTTATCTTTACTATTATTTTTTAATTTTCACTACCTTTACCTGGCTCCACTTGCCGTAAACCTTCTCGGTTCCGTTCATCTTGTAAGCGCGAACCTTCACAAAGTAGCGTTTGCCTTTTTTGAGTTTCTTGACAGTGCGGACATTCTTTGCCGCATTGTAGGAGTTCACTGTAGTTTTCTTCTTTCCGAAGTTGACGCCTGTGGAATAAGCGATCTCATATCCATCAGCACCGGAAACCTTTTTAAACTTCACCTGCACTTTTCTTCCCTTGCGGTTTTTCAGCTTTTTGATGGCTGTTTTGGCCGGAGCGGCAACGTCCTGGGCCTGCGGCTCGGAGGTCTGTGGCTGCTGGGTGGATGGGGTTTCTGGCTCCTCCGGTTTAGATGTCAGGGAGTAGTTGATGACGTTGTAATCGGTGGTAAAGTCGAGGGTGTAGTCTTCGGAAGTCATTGCTTCCTGGACTTCATCATATAATTTTTGTACCAGTTCCAAAGTCTGATTGCCGATGGAAATTCCCAGGTCTGTTGCGTTTTTCTCCAATTGAGAAGAATTATTATTATAGAAATCCATTAACTGCTCATCTACAACCTTCTGATCTTCTTCTAATTTACCAACATATCCTTTAAAGAAGCTCTTCACGGACTTTTTAACGAAATCTGGGGTTTCTCCATCTCTCATCAGATAATTCATGGCTTTGCAGATACCATAGGCAGACTGAGGATCATCAGCCATTTTATGTTCCACCACTTTATAAGGTTCAGCCACATCTGTCAGCAATGCTCCATAGAAAGGAACCATTGGAGAATAAGCAGCACTACTCATGCTCAGCCATTCCACAGTTGCCAGTTCCGCAGGCATATCGGAACGAATCTGTAAAATATGGCATTCTTGAGAACTATTTGTTCCAATTACACGGGCAGATCTTGTAATTCCGGCCTCTGTTCTTGCATCTTCAAAATCAATTCCAGCGACATCATATTCCTCATACTGAGTTCCTGCCAGCTGATATAATTTTTCTACAGTCACATTCTTAGATGGGACATCAAAGAAAATATCCTGGTATTCATCTGTATAGATTGCTGTATTATCTTTTCCTGTTAACACATACTGTCCACCACGGATACGGTCTGCATTTCCAGATGAGTAACCTACAGGACCATAAGTTTTCTTAATATTAATATCATTTACATTCTGATTTGTTTCTGCTTCTATATAAAAATCATGATCTTCTGCAAGTTTTTTTACATTTTCTGATGCAATAACATTTTCCGTGTCGTCCAAATCCACATCACCAATCACCAGACAGTTCGGGATAATAGCGGCCTTATCAGACGGCATCTTAATGGCACAATACTGGTGACCGGATAATGTTTCCATATACCATACCTCATCTTTATCACCGATGAACATTCCATCTGTATCTTTCCATACACCATATGTATCAATAGCTTTTGCGAGAATCTCCACACCTTCTCTGGCTGTAGAAGCCTGACAAAGGACGTAATCTACATAGTTTTCTTCGGACAAACCTGTATTTCCTACAAATTTATCTACACCCTCTGCTGTAGCTTCTCCATTACTATCTGCCGTAGTAGTCGCTGACATGGACACGCCTTTTTCATTAATTCCAACTTCACCAAAAAGCCCATCTCCTTTAGCACCATCCCGGCTGGCGGTATAACGATAGGTCTTTGTCAAGCCTTCTTTATAAGGGGCTGTAAAGGCTGTTCCGTCATCTTCATCTACCCACATTCCATTTTCCGGAACGTCTTTGGAATCAATCACATCAAATACTTTAGAGTGATAATCTCCTGTATCCTCCGTCCTTCCAAACAGTGTTGACCCGTCTTCTGTCAGGTCGGAACCTACGTAGTAGGATGTACAGGCTTTTGCCGGAACGGCTGCCAGGGCGGTGAGGCCGACAGCTGCCAGCATGGTCAATAATGCTTTTTTCACTTTTCTCTCCTCCTGTGTTTTGCAGTTTTACAGGCAGTTCCCTTCTTTTTTGTGTGCTGATTATTTTTTCTTCATGACAGCGCAGTCTCATTTTCTTTCTGAAAATGCAGGGACTTCCCAAAACGGCAACAGAATTTCTGTCATTTTTATCCTGATGCAACGGTGCCATTATAATACTTTCTTTACATTTCGTCAATGAATTTTTACATATTTATGCATTTTATGTCGTTATCATTGCATTTTATTTACATTTTTATAATCATTTATGCATTTCATTATTTTATACAAGCAATATTTTTATATTATTTTTTGTTTTAAGAAAAAATCTTCTCGCCTTGATAAGCAAAATATTTGTGGACAAAAAAAGAAAAGTACCGTTCTCTCAAGAAAGAGTACAGTACTTTTCCTGCATTTTTATAATAAATTTCAACTGAACGTTCTATAGGACAGAACTATCAGATGGTCAGCGGTTTGCCTGTCAGCAACTCGTATGCTTCTTTGTATTTATCGATGGTCTTATCGATAACATCCTGCGGCAGGTTGTAGTCGCTGTCCGGGTTGGCTTTGAGCCAGTCTCTTACAAACTGTTTGTCGTAGGATGGCTGTCCTTTGCCAGGTGCGTAGCCTTCTTTTGGCCAGAAACGGGAGCTGTCCGGTGTGAGCATTTCGTCGCCCAGGATAACATTGCCGTCTTCGTCCAGTCCGAACTCAAACTTGGTGTCGGCAATGATGATGCCTTTGCTGAGAGCGTACTCTGCACATTTTTTGTAAAGAGCGATGGTTTTCTCTTTCAGCTCGTTGGCATAGAACTCGCCTTTGCCCGGGTAAGCCTTTTCGAGGATCTCCACGGACTTTTCATAGGAAATGTTCTCGTCGTGGTCGCCAATCTCTGCCTTGGTGGATGGAGTGTAGATTGGTTCCGGCAGCTGCTGAGATTCCTGAAGACCTTCCGGCAGCTTGATACCGCAGACAGTTCCGTTCTCCTGATAGCTTGCCCAGCCGCTTCCTGTAATATATCCGCGGACGATACATTCGATCGGAAGCATCTCAAGCTTCTTGCACATCATGCTCTTGCCTCTGAACTGTTCCTGCTGGAAATATTCCGGCATATCTTTGGTGTCGACAGAAATCATGTGGTTCGGTACCACATCCTCTGTATAGTCAAACCAGAACTTGGACATCTGTGTCAGCACAGCGCCTTTATCGGTGATCTTGTTCTTTAAGATGACGTCAAATGCGGAAATTCTGTCCGTGGCTACCATGATCAGGCTGTCGCCGTTATCATAAATCTCACGTACTTTTCCTTCCTTCATCGGTTTAAATTCTTTCATTGCACTCATCCTTTTCTTATCATGATGCTTGATTTCTATGGTTTTTACCGGGTAATTGTACTACAATCTTTTCCGGAAAACAATTCTTTTTCTCTTTTTTTCTGTCCTGATTTTCAGTTTTTGGATTTTTTCCAGTTTTCCATCGTCAATCATATCATCACTGTTTCTTTTTTGACGCTTTTTCTTCCGCCTGCTTCCGGTATTCCGGGTAGGCTTTGCAGATATCTTTTAGACAGCAGCGCTCGCAGTAAGGCGTGGTGCGGGCAGTGCAGACCTCTCTTCCATGGAACACGAGGCGATGGCAGAAATCGCTGCCTTCCTCCGGCGGAATGATCTTCCAGAGAGCCATTTCTACCTTTTTTGGCTCTTTGATGTCATCTACCAGACCGATGCGGTTGCACAGCCGGATGCAGTGGGTGTCGGTGACGATGGCCGGTTTACCGAACACGTCTCCCATGATGAGATTAGCGCTTTTCCTTCCGACGCCCGGCAATTTCATCAGGTCGTCAAAATTATCCGGCACCTGTCCTCCGAACTCATCCCGGAGCATCCGCATACATTTGCTGATATCCCGTGCCTTACTCCTGCCGAGACCGCATGGGCGGACGATGGCCTCGATGTCCTCCGGCTCCGCCGCTGCCAGCGCGTCCACGCCCGGATATTTGGCAAATAAATCCTGCACGATCACATTTACTCTCTCATCCGTACACTGGGCTGCCAGACGAACGCTGACCAGAAGCTTCCACGCTTCGTTGTAATCCAGTGTACACCCGGCGTCCGGGTATTCCTCTTTCAGCCGCTCGATGGCAATGGCGGCTCTCTCCTTTTTTGTCATATGTATACCTCCAATAATGCAAATTGATTGGCCGTCTTTTTCGGGCCATTTTATTGCTTTTCATCCTATTCTGTATCCGCTCCGCTGACAACTGCCCGGGAGCTTTCCGGCGCATCTTCCGCGTCTGCCTGCGCGTCTTTCTCTCCGCTCATGGACACCAGCAGGCATCCTCCGATGATCAGAGCAAAACCCAGCAAATCAATCGGGGCAAATTCCGTGCCCAGCCAGAGGGCGGAAATCACTGTCGCCACCACCGGCTCGATACACGCCAGCATGCTTGCCTTCACCGGGCCGATATCGGCCACTCCCTGCAGATAGAAGGAAAAGGCAATGACAGTACCCAGAATGACCATAGCCAGCAGCGCCAGCACGATATGCAGTTCAAAATCCCAGGATTTCTCCCAGATACGGAAAGCGACCGCCAAAACTATGCCGCCAATCAGCATGGCAAAACCATTGACCAGCGGTGTTCCCCATTTCTTGAGAAGCTGCCCCGGCAGCAGAGTATATGTGACCAGCGCCAGCGCCGCCAGACCGCCCCAGGTCAGAGCGCCGCCGGAGATCACCAGTCCGTCCAGACGTCCGTGGGTGGCAAGAAGCACAACGCCGATGAGCGTCAGAATCGCCGCCGTTATCTCCTTGCCCCGCGGTAGCCGCCGTGCAAGGATACAGGATATGATCATTACCAGTATAATTCCAGTGTTCTGAAATACTGTGGCCGTACCGGAATTGGAATAACTGATGGCGGTGAGATAGGCAAACTGAGAAAACATCAGACCGCCTACGGCAAATATCACCAGCCGCACTGCCTCCGCCGGCTTTTTCCAGACGGCGAACGTCTCTTTCTTTTTTGCAAATAACGTAAACAGCAGCAGAATCACACCGGCTCCCAGCATACGGATCGCCGCCAGCATTCCTGATTCCATCTGGCTGTTGGCAAAAATATACTGGCCGCAGGTACCGGAAAATCCCCAGGCTGCACCGCCAGTTAATGTGAGGATAACTCCTCTAATCTGTCTCTTCTTCTGTGTCATACATTTTCCCCTCTTTTATTAAATCTGAGTGGTAGTATAACACAACCCGCAGGATTTTTTAATATATTTCAAGGAAAATGTACGGGAAAACCGTTGATTATTTTTCGGGGAAAATGTGCAGGAAAACCGGAAAGCACCGCTTTAATGCGGCTTATCCTCCAGCAGCCGCTTCTGATTTTCAAGAATCCGGTCCATCTTCTTATGGAGATCTTCCAGAATAAATTCTGACTTCAAATTCACTTTATAGGCGTTCTCCGCCTGCTCCCGGTCTCTCTCTTCCCGGCGGTTCTGGCTCATCATGATGAGCGGCGCCTGAATGGCCGCCACGCAGGACAAGACCAGATTTAATAAAATGTACGGATACGCATCAAATGCATTGTCTTTCATCAGGTTATTGCCGAACATCCAGAACAAAAGCAGGGCCGTAAAAGAAAAAATAAAGCCCCAGCTTCCGGCAAACTTTGCGATTTTATCCGCGGTCCGCTGCCCAAAGGTGGTCGCCGCATGGAGGCTCCGCTCCAGATCCACGGACACCTTCTTCTCCAGCATCATATGGAGGATATCCTCCTCGTTGAAGTCCTCCGCCACATTGTCCACCAGCACCCGCACCAGGTCCAGCTTCTCATCGGCAGTGAGCGTTTTATCCGGCGCGGCGCCGGGATTCTTTCCGGTTGAAGCCGCGGTCGGCTCAGTTGAATTTCTGATATCCTGCCCGGCCGAAATGCTGGCGGCCGGCTCCGGCGGCGCTGCATTTTTTCGTTTTGACATACTGCTGTCCTCCTGCTCTCTTTTAAAACAGTATGCCCGGATTTTTTATTTTCAATCGAATTTTATTCCCGGCGTCCCGGTCACGACTTTAAGAACACCAGATTCTTCTCATCAGAGTACATTTCCGCAAAACGGTATCCCAGCCGGTCAAAGCCTTTCAGTTTCTCCGCGGTCTCCACCTTCTGTTCCGCCATGAAACGTACCATCTCGCCCCGGGCCATCTTGGCGTATGTGCCTTTTTCTTTTACTTTGCCGTCAATGAGTTCTCCGAACACGCAGGTGACGCAGGAAATATTCTCCGGCAGATATTTTAAAACCGCCTTGCTGTACTCTTTGGACGCCAGATTCACCAGAAGGCTGCATCCGGCGAGTACTTCCCCGGCGATGGCATCGCCCCAGAAATCATACAGCGAATCCAGATCCTGCCGGTGGAAACGGGCCTGCATCTCCAGCCGGTAAGGGGTGACACCGTCAAAGGGACGGAGCGCCCCGTAAAAGCCCGACAAAATGTACAGATGATTCTGGAGATAGCGGTACGCCTTCTCGTCAAACACCGCCGGCGCCATGTATTTATACTGGATGCCCTCGTAGGCGAGAATGGCCGGCGTCAGCCGCTCCCGAAGATTCATGGATGTAATCCGCTCAACATTTTCATGGGCAATCTTATCGTTGCATTTCCACATTTCCTGCAGCTCTGACGGAGTCATCTGCTTCATCTGTCCCAGAAGATACTCCGTCTGCTCAAGAAAATGCGGCAGTCCCTCCGGCGGCAGAATGTCCGTTTCGTTCATTTTCTTTGCCGGAGAGATGATGATTTGTAACATACGTCGTTTCCTCCCATATTCGCTTTATGCTGTCATTCTAACCAATCGAAAAGAGGCCGTCAATAAAGAAATGTATGCGGATATCTCCCACAAAATATACACCTGTCTCTCTTTCCTGACAGAATAATAGTCCTTAAACATCACAGAAACGGCACCATATAGACCGGCAGCATCAGAACATCCTTGTCTTTCTGTAAATCCTTTGTATAAATCAGATATTTTTCCAGAATTCTTTCCGAATATTTTTCTGAGAACCGGTCCAGAGACGTGTGAATTTTATATCCTGAGGATTTCACCTCAATGGGACAGATTTTATTTTTCTTTGACAGGATAAAATCCACCTCGTAGTTATGCTTTGTTTTCTCATTGGCAAACGTATGGTAAAACAATTCATTTCCGCTGGCTGTCAGCATCTGGGCGACAATATTTTCATATAAATATCCAAGATTGGCGCTGAGTTTATCATTAAGCAGTTTCTCATAAATCGTATTTTCTGTAAAATCTCTGTCTTTAAAGGTCAAAGTTGTAAACAACCCGGTATCGGCGAGAAATAGTTTAAATTTCCTCAAATCTTTATGAGCAGACATTCCAACGCCGGGATTATTGGCATGATAAGCCACAAGGACTGTTCTGGAATCTTTCATCTGTGCAATCAATTCCAGAATACTATCCGCTCTTTCATTGGCAAGAACACTTGAAACCTGATATCTGGAAGTATTTTTATTCAATTCCGCCGGTATCGCGTCAAACAACATGGAAATTCTTCCCGTTGCGTCTATTTTACGGAAATCATCTTCATAAAGATTTAAAATATCTCTTTTTATGATGTCCACCTTATGAAAATTATTTGTCTGCAAATACTCGTCTACTGCCTGAGGCATTCCTCCTATCAGCATATAGAGCCGAAAATCTCTCAACAATTTTCGATTCATTTTTTCTCCCACCGGTTTCCTGCTTTCAAATACGCTTCGCAGCAGGTTTGTCGTCACATTATCGCCCTTCGCCCAGAGAAACTCTTCATAGTCCATGGGATACATGCTGATTTTTCTCTCTTCACTGGGAATCAGAATATCCTTCACATTTTTACGGATGGAAATAAGCGAGCCTGTCTCAATATAATCATATCTCCCATCCTTCACCAACGCTTTTATCGCCTGTCTTGCCAGAGGGAATAACTGCACTTCATCAAAAATGATCAACGATTCTCTTTCTATTAAATCCGTCTTATATTGAAGCTGAAGTTGTAAAAAAAAGAAATTCAAATCTGACAAATCATAAAAAAGCTCTTTTACTGCCTGAGAGGCGACCGAAAAGTCAATTAAAATATAGCTGGTATATTCATTTTTCCCAAATGTTTCCACCACTGTGGATTTACCTACCCGCCTTGCTCCTTCAATTAATAATGCTGTTCTCCCCTGGGACTCTTCTTTCCATTGCTGCAGTTTGTTATATATCTTCCTTTTAAACATAAGCGTTACCTCCTGGATCTACAGATACAAGATTTCATTCCCAACGTGCTGATTTTTATATCTATTATACTATATGCAGAATCGCACTTTTTTTCAAGGCAAATTCCTGCAAAATCGCACTTTTTATTTTCACGTTTTCCCTCAAAATCGCAGTTTTTATCGTATGGATTATGATGCGACGACCTCCGGCGGCGCGAACCAATCAAATATTTGGGGCCGCTGCACACTCCCCGCCGGCAGAAACCTCTTGACACCACCGTACTTATAGTATATAGTGTGTATATATCAACATCACATTAAAGGAGGCGGCGTTTTGAAGATAGTAATCTCCAACACATCAGACCTTCCTCTTTATCAGCAGATCAAAGACCAGATCAAGGACGCTATTCTCCGGGAGGAGCTCACCCAGGGAGACGCGCTTCCTTCTATCCGAAGCTTTGCCAATGATCTGAAGGTGAGTGTTCTCACCATACGGCGGGTTTATGAGGAGCTGGAGAAGGAAGGTTTCGTGACCAGCCAGGTGGGCATCGGCACTTTCGTCTCTGCGGGGAATCTGGATCTGCTGCGGGATTCCAAGCGGCGGCTGGTGGAAGAAAAAATGCAGGATATGATTCACACGGCGAAGTCACTTTCCATCACCAAAGAAGAGCTTATGGAAATGATGGACATTTTATATGAGGAAGAATAAGAGCGGAGGGCTTACCCGCAGCAGGCCGCACAGTATTTTCCTGAAAGGGGGATTGACATGAACATGATATTACATCCGATTCTGGAAGTACATCATCTAAATAAATCTTACAAAAATTTTGCTTTACAGGACGTTTCTTTTTCTCTGCCGGAGGGCTGTATCACCGGCTTCATCGGAGCCAACGGCGCAGGGAAAACGACCACGCTCCACACGCTTCTGGGACTGGCCGGGGCGGACAGCGGCGATATCCGCTTTTTTGGCATGGATATGCGGGAACAGGCCAAGGAGATAAAAAATCGAATCGGCGTGGTGCTGGACAGTAATTGCTTTTACGAAGGGCTGACCCTCAATCAGATGAAAAATATCATTGCGCCCGCCTATTCCCGGTGGTGCGAAGAAGATTACCAGCGGTATCTTCGTACATTTTCTCTGAATCCAAAGCAAACCATCAAGACGCTTTCCAAAGGAATGCGTGTGAAATACGCGCTGACCCTGGCCCTCTCCCATAAGGCGGAGTTTCTCATCATGGACGAGCCCACCAGCGGACTGGACCCTCTGATACGCAGTCAGGTGCTGGGAATTCTCGCCGATTACATGGAAAACGGAGGACGCGGCGTATTTTTCTCCACACATATCACATCCGATCTGGATAAGATTGCAGATACGCTCATTCTCATTGACGATGGTAAGATTCTCTTTCAGGAAGAAAAAGATGTGCTTCTGGATTCGTACCGGATCGTGAAAGGCGACGTCTGCTGGCTGACGGCAGACACCCGTCCACTTTTTATAAATGTTTCTGAAACCGCTTTCGGTTTCACTGCGCTCACCCGGCAGGCGGCGCGGGTGCAGGCAATGATGCCCGAAGCAGTTATGGAGCGGCCGCACATTGAAGATATCATGTTGGGCGTCATCGGAGAAAATGTACCGGCAAAGGAGTGGCGCTGAGCCGCCGCCCACAAAAGACCCGCATAACACGTTTTAGAAAGGGGAGAACTCTATGCTGCTGCATTTAATAAAGAAAGAATTTGTCGTCATACAAAAACAGACTCTCTGGATGGTTGGATTAATCGCTCTTATACCGCTTTTTATGCTCTGGAAGCTTCCGCAGTACGCCAACTATCTGGGCTTTGTTTTTGCTGTGATTTATGGTACATTTATCATGTTATCTTATATATGTCTGGCAGAATATCAGTGTAAAAAGGCGTCCGCCTATCTGTGTACCACGCCTTATCCGCGGAAGTATCTGGTGCTGTCCAAATATTTTTTCTGCATCATTGTCTACCTCTTCTGCGCTCTTATATTCTGGCTGGAGACATTGCTTCTGCCTCAGCTTGGCAGTTTGTCTCTGCCGCTGGCAGGAGGGGCATTTTTGCTCATTGCCGTGCTGTGCGGAATATATCTGCCCATCTGCTATTATTTCGGGTATGACAAAACGAAGTTTGTCTATGTGATCATCGTTCTTGGATTGTCGTACCTGCTGCCGGTTTTGATAGGATTTAACATTGAAGATACAATATCCCGGCTGTTCATGGCAGTTTCTCCTGATTTCGCCGGAGCAGCAATCTTCATCACGGGGCTCTTGATTTTTGTCCTGTCGGCGCTGATCTCTGTCCGTATCTATGACCACAAAGATCCGGCATAGATCACGGGGATCTGACATAATATTGGGGGACGCAGGTCGCGTTAGCCCGGCCGTATCATTATAAACACTATATCGGAGGTTTCACTATGAATAACGACAGTATTTTTCTTTATATTATCGCTGCTGCTGCGGTGGTCTACGCCATCGGCAACGCCTACGGTTTCTTTGTAAAGCGTGCCAGATGCACGGTCACGGAAGGCACCGTGTATTCCATCTGGACGCCGGGACCGGAGAAGATGCGTTTCCGCAATTCCAAGTGGGCTAAAATCGCCTACAAAGTGAACGGCAAAAGATACATTTCCTATAACCGGATTCAGATTCCCATGAGTGCGGAAGTGGGAACAAAGATCACTATCCGCTACGATGCGCTTCAGCCGGATATGCTCTACAGCTTTTCCTGGAAGAAGATCGGGATTGCCCTGGCGGTGGCCGCAGTCTGTGTTATCCTCGGCGTGATGACACAGATGGCATAATATTAAGAACATACTTTTGGACATATTTCTTGGACATACTTTTTTTACTTCTTGAACATACTTCGGGCCCGGATAAAAATCCGTGCCCGTGTTGTGTGATATTATAATCTCTTTTTTGTCTTACTTAGAAAGTAATTCCTTCTATGCTTTTTAAAATTGCATTTCTGTTCTTTGGATGCAGGTAAGTCTTATTTAATCTGGATTTTTTGTAGCTCAAATAAGAATCTTTCGTTTCCTGCATCAACAATCGGGTAAAAAATCTTTCCCAACTGAAATATTCTTTGCTGTCTATATAATTCTCTGGTGTTTCTAATATTTTTTCTACTTCTTTTCCGTCAATGAGTCCAGACGATAAGATAATCCATTCAAAAGACTCCGGTAAATATAAGCTGATATTTTTCATTTTTTCTGCCATTTTGTATAATCGACTCATCTCCGGGCCTATTGCCGCTCCATCGGCAATTACACAGATTTGTTCTTTTTGAGCCTCTTCCAACATGGCAAAAATATTCGATTTTCCTCCGGCACTTTCGCACGATACTCCGGACTCATTGGCCACAGCATGAAAAAAATCATATCCCGCATTGGAATCTTCCACAATAATTCTTTCCGGCTTTACCGGCACATTCTGTACGTTTGCGTATATTCTGTACATTTGCTGATATACCTTTTTCGTATTCTGGTATCTGCCCGAAGAATTCAGACCATAGATTTCCTCCACACTGTACGGCAAATTATAAAGGTTTTCTCTTGTAATCAGCACAAAGTAATTATCAGAGTCACGAACAGACGCCGCAAATTCTTCCGTGTTGATAAATGCATTTTCTTCATCTGTAAAAAGAATGCTTCCGGAAATGTTTTCTAAAAGCAATTTCCAGTTAGCTCCTTCCAGAACTCTGCATGGCACATCGCAGATTACATCAATGCCGCTCGATTTTCCCAGATTCTCCGCCTGCCGCAGCATATTGATCAGAGTGGTTTTTCCTGTAGCGCTGTCTCCCTGGATAATGGTAATATTCCTTTTAATATCAAATTCATAATGTAATCGGTTGTTCTGAATTATAACTTTATGACTTCCCTTCATACGTTATCACCTATACATATTTCCCTGCAATCCGAATAAATTCCAGCATATTATGGACTATTTCTCCTGTATTGAGAATCTGAATTTCAAATTCTCCGTCACCAAAATCCATAATGTGCCTGAGATTAATCGTCAGATCTTTTTCTTTTCCAATATTCAAAATCCATTTTGCACAATTATCACCACAGGCTGAGGCATTAAATACATTTCCCGAATCATCAAACGCCATCAAGATCAGCGTCTTCACACCGCCTGATATTTCTTTTACAGAAATCGGACCCAGCACCGGACTTTCAATCAAATGCGGTCCCAACACTTCTGACTTATCCACGTCGCGAATCATTTCAACTGACAAATCTTCCGTAATCCACTCATCCTCATAGCGATTATCGAAATAAACCGGAGGATAGTAAATGGCTTCTTCCATTTTTCCCAAATATATACGCAGCATAGTTATATCACTCCTATCTTGTATACACTGTTCTTACAGTTTAGCATATCCTCCGATTCTTCGCTATCCCTATCAGAAAAATCACAGGAAACGTTTTTACTCCCCGCTCTCTCCTGCGGTCAGCGTCTTGAGCGTCTCCGCGTCTGTCCACACGTTCAGCGCATTTTCTCCATATCCCTCGTTATAATACACCGTAATATCATAGTCGGGCGTTGGACTCTCACCCTCGTAACCTGAAGAATAGTAAGTGAAATTGCTGTTGCTGATTGTCAGCTTTCCTTTCACGGACTGGATTATGGCCGGGTCGGTCACGGTCCAGTTCTTTGGCTCATCGCCAGTATAATCATTGACGTCAATCTGCGTGATGTTTATGTCGGCAAGGGTACGGTCTACCACGCAGCCCTTGCTTTCCAGGAAGGCGAGAGTCTTTGTGAAGGACGGATAAATGTAATAAAAATCGTCGGTAAAATCCATTCTGTCTTCCACTTCATGCTCTATGTTCAGCTCTGCCACCGGGAGAACTGTCCGCATAGTCTCATAGTCGAGAGTGTCCAGCTCGCTGAGGTAGATTGTCAGGAACTGCTTCTGTTCTTCCTCGGTGAGGCGCAGATTCTGGTTCTCGATGAAGCTGTTCCAGGAAATGGACTTGATCTTGCTCCAGTCCGCTGTATACAGGGAATATACGCTTTTCCGGAAACTTTCGGAGTGACAGGCAGCTTCCATAATCGCATTGGCCTGAGCATCGCTCATATCAAATCTTCTTTTGATCGTCTCTCCGTTTTTCATATAATAAGTGACTCCCACGTACTTTCTGCCTTCCTGCTCCGCGGCATTGGCGCCGTTATCCGTATAGTAGATGGTCGGAGAACTGTCAGTCACCGCTCCGTCCGTCGCCTGTTCCGGGCCTCCCGGGAACCTGTTCTGACGTTCTTCTTTCACAGCATCTTTGATGAGATCAAGTACATTTTCCATGTCCTTTCCGGTGATACTCTGTTCGCTGTCACCCCAAAAATACTCTTTTCTGTAAGTGAAGCCGTCATCCTCCACCATGACGCTGCTCACTCCGCCGGCAGCCGGAACATAGCTGTCGTAGCCGTAAAGATCCAGATAGAAGGAGCCCGTCAGGCAGAGCACCACCGCCATGGTCGCGAGCATCTGTTTCCAGTGGCTCCACATACCGCGGATGTCAAACTGGTAAATGCACTCAATGATTCCGTGAAACAGCACTGTTCCGAACACGATTCCGATGACAATCCAGATCTTTGAAGAACTCAAAGTGAGGCTGTACAGGTAGCTTCCGGTGTACAGAGCTGCCGGAATCACCAGCAGAATCCGGATGACCAGGTTGATTTTCGGGAACGCCATGGCTTTCCCTGCCGTCTCTGACGGCCGTATATCAAAAAGATACTGACACAAAACCGCAAGGGCAATGATCCACACGCATACCACCGCCATCACCGGCAGTTTTTCAGACAGATTCCATCCGGAAGCAGCAGGTTGCATACGGACGGCCAGATAAACCGGGGAACCGTAATCAAAATAGTTCATGAATGCAGGCGGCTCCACATAGGAGAAAAAGAATATTCTCGGCAGCTCAAGCAGCGCATACTTTATGAGGACCGGCGCCCAGGTGACAAATACCGCCGTTCCAAGGACGCCCACCACTACATTTCCCGTCATGATCATGGCGAGGGCCGCCGTGAAAAAGGCCGCGGCAAAGGCCAGCAGATTACAGAGGATCGCCAGCAGCAAATTGCTCAGTACATTTCCTGTAAAATATCCGAGGGCAACGGTGATCACTGCTTCAATCACCGTGGAGACCAGCAGTCCCGCCGCAAAAACAAGGAAACTGTTGGCTGTGATCACCCGGAACATAGCTTTTCTCTTTACCGGAAGAGAATGAAAGAAGTCTATCTTCGTTCTGGAATGAAGATAAGCAAATCCGCAGATCGCCGTGAGTGCTCCGAGGGCCGCGCACAGAATCAAAAGACTGTTCGGTCCCGAAGCGTTCAGCACCGTTGCATATACCTCGGCTCTCGTCCAGCCCTCGTAGGCCATGGAGTTCTGAATGGTTATCACAAAAAACATGAGGGCAAACAGGAAATACACGCAAGTTATCACCGTGACGCCCAGCCGATGGCGCATATGTTCTTTCAGTAATTTAGAAAACGATGTTTTTGATGTCATATCCAACTACCTCCGTTTCGCTGATAAAGATTTCTTCCAGAGACAACGGGAGCGCTTCCATAAATACCGGCTGAAGCTCTCCGATCCTGCTCAGTATCTCTTCCTCGCTGCCCCGCACCGTGAGAGTCAGCAGCTTTCCTCTTCTGGTCATGGATAAAATGTCAAGAGATTCTTTTAAGGATTCATCCAGCTCTTCCGGCAGCACGCACTGAATCTTGTGCAGATTCCATTTCAGGTCTTCCAGATCCTTCGACAGAAGAACGCCGCCCTTGTGAAGCAGGCCGATATGGTCGCAGATGTCCTCAAGCTCCCGGAGATTGTGGGACGCGATGACCGGGGTCAGCCCCTTCTCATCGATCTCTTTGGCAAAAATACCTTTGATTCCCTGGCGCATCACCGGGTCGAGACCGTCAAAGGTCTCATCACAAAGCAGGTAAGACACATTGGCGCAGATACCCAGCAGCAGGGACAGCTGTTTTTTCATTCCTTTTGAAAAAGTCTGGATCTTCCGCTCTCCGTCCAGGCCGAACCGCAGCAGGAACTTCATGAACCGTCTCCGGTCAAAGCCCGGATAGTACACGCTGTACACATCCGCCATCTTTTCCGCCGTGGTATTTGGGAAGAAAAACTGATCATCGGAAATGTAAAAAATCTTTCTTTTGGCTTCCGGGTTATCCCATACATTTTCTCCGTCAATGAGAATCTCACCTTCGTCCGGCCGCATCACTCCCGCCATCATGCGAAGCAGGGTACTCTTGCCGGCGCCGTTGGTTCCCAGCATGCCGAATACATTTTGCTCCTTTAATGTCAGGCTCACCTGAGAGACCGCCTGGATCTCACCAAAGCTCTTGCTGACGTTCTTTATTTCAATCATCCTGCACCTCCTCATGTAGATCCGTTCCGTCACTTCCCTGCGGAGCGTCCGCCGAACGGGAATCTTCCCTCTTTTCATAGACTTTATCCACACTGGATATGATATTTTCTCTGGTTATCCCCTGCTCCCTGCAGGTTATCAACTGTTTTTCCAGTGCGCGCAGCAGCTTATTCTGCTGCTTTTCCTTCAAATGTTCATCCGCCCGGACAAAGTTGCCCCGGCCCTTTACCGAATAGATAAAGCCGCTCCGCTCCAGCTCGCTGTACGCCCGCTGTATGGTATTGGGGTTGATAGACAGCTCCACCGCCAGCGAACGCACCGAAGGCAGTTTGGAATCCGGTTCCAGCACGCCTCCCGCAATGAGCGCCTGCATCTTATCCACGATCTGCTCATAAATGGGACGTTTATCGTTATAGTCAAGGATAATCACATGTCCGCCTCCTCGTATCATGTATTCAGGTTTTTGGGGCTGCCTGTAAACCCTTCCTTTTGTTTCTTGCGCAGAACTTTTATTCGTACAAAAAAAGCCCGCACAGAAAACCAAGTGTATTAATACATCTAGTACACTTAGTATACTTATCCATACGGGCTTTGTCAACTGTATATTTTGTGCTCTGTTTATTATTTTTTACGCAGCGTCCGGAGATATTCCTTCATCTCCGGGGAAATGCGCCGGCTCTCCACCGCTTTCTGGATGGTTTTATTATGTACCCAGACGGGAAGCCTGTTTTCCGTGAGATATGGCAGAATCTCCTGTTCCTGCTTCGCCAGCGCCGTGGCCATGTACCAGGCGCACATCATGTTGACGTAATATTCGTCGGACACAATGCCCGCCACCAGTTCCGGCATCTCCGGCCGGAATTCCTCGTCCAGAAAGTTGGTCATGAGCAGACCGACGCCGTAGCGGATGATGTACACCTTCCCGCTGCCGATAAATTCCTTCGCCTTCTCATAGACCTGCGCCGGATGCTTCTTAAATATTTTCGGGGAAAAGCTGTCGCAGGTAGCCCAGTTATCCACATAAGGCAGAAAACGCTCCGTCTCCTCCATGGCGCGCTCATAGTCTTTTATGGTCTCAATAATAAATGCGTGCAGATTATTTTCTTCATAATAATAGTGCGGCAGAATACGAAGATATTCCTGCGCCTCCTCCGTTTTGGCAAATGCTCTGGCATATTTGCGAAGCTCAGGCGTCCTAACGCCGATGATCCGCCCCGGATCCACGGTCGGCACAAGTTTCTCATGAAATGCTTTATAACCGGTATCCTGCATGGCAAACAGATTTTTTCTGACAGATTCCTCCAGATGCTTCTCTTCTCTGTGTTCATTCATTTTATATACCTCCTGATCCACATTTTATTACATTTTATCCTCTCTGACCACCAAAGTTTCAGCGTTTCTTTTTTAATAACGGGACGAATTATTTCATATATTTGGGGTCATCATAAAATTTATAGAAAAAAATTTTTCAAAAAACATAAAATCTGTTTATTTTAAATTTAAATTTAACTGCTAATATGTAACCATCAACACAACAGAAACAAAAAACACAAGTAATATAAAGTGCTTAAAACAAGGAGGAATCATTATGACAAAAAAAATTATGTTTTTATTAACAGCATCTGTTCTTTCCATCGGAATCATGACTGGCTGCTCAGGCAATTCCGGAAACACACAGGCCGATGACAATAATAATGTGATAACACAGACAGAGAATCAGAATGTTGCCGATGACAACGCTGATGACGGCAGCGCGGCAACCACAGCGGCAGGCAGCGTAACAGATGATAACGCCGATGACGGCAGCGCAGCAACTACAGCAGCTGCCAATTCCGGCACGGGCTCCAAATATATTTCCGAAGAAGAAGCTTCTTCCATCGCACTGGCCCAGGTGGACGGAGCTACGGAAGATGAGCTTCGGATCAATAAAGACAATGACGACAACCGGAACATTTACGAAGTTTCCATTCTCCACGACGGTGTAGAATACGATTTCGAGATTGACGCACAGACCGGCGATATCCTTTCCCAGAGCAGCGAACGAGACGATGATGATGACTGGGACGACGGCCAGAGCGGCAGCCAGAATAATAACCAGAACAACAGTGGACTGATTTCTGAGAAAAAAGCCAGCAAGATTGCTTTAGGTCAGGTTGACGGCGCCACAGAAAGCGACCTCCGCATCCATCAGGATACTGATGACGGAAGAACCGTATATGAAGGTTCCATCATTTACAATGAGATGGAATACGAATTTGAAATCGACGCACAGTCCGGCGACATCATCGATTGGAGCAGCGAATCTGTATACGACGACTAATTCCTTTTCTCTTTCCTTTCATCTTTTAAAAAAACCCGGGTTTCCCACACGGAAATCCGGGTTTTTTATTTTACAAAAAATCATCTAAAAATAGATTGACAAAATTCTGTATATGCTTTATTATTTGATATATAAAAATTTTATATATACAAAATTGTAGAAAGGAGTGTCCGCATGTACTATCCTGTTTCATCCGTACTAATTGAATGTCTCATTCTTTCCATAGTGGCAGGCAGCGATTCCTACGGATATGAGATCAGCCAGACCGTCAAGCTGGCAGCCAGTATCAAGGAATCTTCTCTTTATCCGATTCTCAGAAAACTGGAACAAAACGGCTATCTTTCGACCTATAATCAGGAATTTCAGGGAAGAAACCGTAAGTACTATTCCATCACTGAGGAAGGCAGGAAGCAGCTGCTTTATCTGAAAGAAGAATGGGACATTTATAAAGAAACTATTGACGGTATCATTGAGGGGAGGTTGAAAAAATGAATCGTGAAACCTATTTAAAAGAATTGCGGAAATATCTGAAACGTCTTCCAAAAGACGACTATGAGAATGCTATGGAGTATTTCACAGAATACTTTGATGACGCAGGCAATGACGAAGAAGCCATCCGGGAACTGGGCAGCCCGCGGGAAGCAGCGTCTGATCTTCTGGCGGCTCTGCTGAACCAGAAGACAGGCGACGCCTCTTCCTCCACATTTTCTGACGCATCGGACACCAAAGCAGATGGAGACGGCCGCCGGGGCAGAAGATTCCGCGCAGGCAATCCTGTGCCGGAAGCAAAGGAAAAGTCTTCACCTCTTTCCATCCTGCTCATTGCCTGCCTGGCCATCTGCGCGGCTCCGATCGCAGCTCCGCTGGCGCTGGCAGCACTTGTTCTCCTGGTGTGCGGTGTTGTCGTAGTTCTCTGCGCAGTATTATGCATTTTTATATTCAGCGTTTGCTTTGTCATAGCAGGAGCTTACTCGCTGGTTCAGGGCTTTGCCGTTGCCTCCGCTTCTGTTCCCGCATTTCTTATCATATCAGGGAGCAGCCTGCTGGCCATCGGCCTCGGCGTCCTTCTGTTTGTCGCCGGCATCTTTTTCTGCAAGTGGCTTGTGATCAGACTGGCAAAACTCATCCAGCGCATGCTTGAAAAAAGGAGGGTAAAAAAAGATGAATAAACTTACAAAACGTACCTTACTGGCAGCCGCTGCTCTCTGTGTGATCGGCGGAATTCTTCTGGCCGTCGGCATCGGTTCCGGCGGACTCCGGTTCCTGGCCTCCACCAATTTAACTACCATGGAACCCATCGCTTCATCCAGTAAACTCTATGAGGAAAACAAAACAAAACTTGATGAATTCTCCAGTCTGAACATTGACGTTGCCTACCTGGATCTCACCGTTCTGCCTTCAGAGGACGATTCCTGCTATCTTTCCTATAATGTTTCCGGAAGCAGCAGGGAAAACCCATTTAAGTACGCGGTAAACAACGGAACTCTTTCTATAAAAGAAGATCATTCCGCTGCATCTCAGTTTTTTGTGGGCGTTGATTACAGCTTTCTCGCCCAGGTTCTGACCGGGCGCATCGTCACCGACGGTCCTGACCCGGAATATGACAGCATGACTCTTTATCTTCCTGCCGGCAAACAGCTGAACGACGCGGTTATCTCCGGCGGGGACGGAGACATCTCCATCCGTGGCCTGCAGGCGGATCAGTTTACACTGGAATCCTCCTACGGCAATCTGGAACTTTCCGACACAAGCGCCCGGTCCGCCAGCTTCTCTCTGGGAGATGGCGACGCCGATATGGATAGCGTCACCCTGGAGCAGGTAGATTTTGATACTTCCTACGGAGATGTCACTATGAAAAATTCATCCTTCGGCGCAGTCACCTTACACGCCGGAGACGGAGACGTCACTTGCGAGAACAACACCTTCACCGGAAACTGCGAATTCACCCTTTCTTACGGCGATGCATTCTTCCGTCTGGACGACCAGCAGAAGGCTGCTCTCTCCATGGAGTTTCAGACAGACTACGGCGACATCACGATCACAGAATCTCTGCCAAACGGCGCCTTTACCCAGTTTGAGGATGAAGACGCCAAACGATATGAAAAAACCGGAACTGCAGAGGGTGGTACATTATCGGTTGCCTGTGATGCTGGAGATATCACTTTAAAATAAACTAAAACTCGTTGACACGGTTCTCCACATTTTTCTTAAAATTCATCACCTCGTGATCATATGTCTGATCCATCAAAGAGGAATGAATCATAAAATCAGCAGTCGCCATATTATTGGCAATCGGTATATCATACACCTGAGCGATACGGAGCAGCGCCTTGACATCCGGATCATGCGGCTGTGCTGTCAGCGGATCGGAAAAGAATATGAGGAAATCCACCTGACCTTCCACAATCTTTGCGCCGATCTGCTGGTCGCCGCCCAGAGGACCGCTGTTATATCCCTTGACCGGAAGCGATGTCCTCTCAGTAATCAGACGGGCGGTGGTTCCTGTTCCACATAAAAAATGCTTTTTCAAAATATCCTGATTCCGGTCACACCACTGAATCAGTTCTTCTTTCTTATTATCATGGGCGATTAACGCAATCTTCTTCTGTTTCTCAATCGTCAAAGTAATTGTCTCCTGTGCCATACAAAAAACCCCTTTCCTGTGTTTGTATCTATTATACATGAATCAACCGGTTTTGTAAGCACCGGTTCCCCGAAAATATATTCCGGATTTGTGAGAAGAGTGTCAATATTCTGTGGGAAATCTGTGTCATGTCTCACTCCTTCGCGTCTTATTGAATACCATAAAATAGGAAACTCCTACAAGGAGGTACAGAAATGTACGCACTACTTTGCTTTAATGACAGGAGACCATCAGCCGCAGGCCGCTCCTGTTCCCATAAAATATATCATGAACATCCGGAAGCGGTGGAACCGGCAACCGCAGAGGCAATGACTCTAAAGCCGGCGGCATCTAAGCCGGCTGAGCTGACTTTGGCCGATGTTGTCCCTGGCCAGCACGCCGTCGTCTCCTCTCTGCTCTCCGGCGGAGACATGCGGCGACGGCTTCTGGATATTGGTTTGACGCCCGGCACACAGATAAAATGTATCGGGCAAAGTCCGCTGGGTGATCCGTCTGCCTTTCTCATTCGCGGCGCTGTGATCGCCCTGCGCCGGAAAGACTGCCGGGACATTCTGATTACCGGCGACGGACAGAATAATTCATCCAGGTCCCTCTCTCCCGGATATAGAGAACACATTGACAGAAATCACGCGTCGGAGGCAGTATCATGGGACTAACCAATCAATCTGTCGGAATGCATACTCTGGATTCTGATCTTGTCGTTGTAAAAAAACATCCTTCTGATAAGGTTATCGCTCTGGCCGGCAATCCAAATGTGGGAAAAAGCACTATTTTCAATGCGCTCACCGGCATGAATCAGCATACGGGCAACTGGCCAGGCAAAACAGTTTCCAATGCGCAGGGGCATTGTGAATCCGAAAAAAATTCTTATATTATGGTGGATATTCCAGGTACCTACTCACTGATGGCTCATTCTGCCGAAGAAGAGATTGCCAGAAACTTTATCTGTTTTGGAGAACCGGACGCTGTTGTGGTAGTCTGCGACGCCACCTGCCTTGAAAGGAATATGAATCTGGTCCTGCAGACCATGGAAATATCCTCCCGGGTCATTGTCTGCGTCAACTTGATGGATGAGGCCAGGCGCAAAAAAATCCGGCTGAATCTTCCGCTTCTTTCCCGCCGCCTGGGGGTTCCTGTCATTGGCACCTCCGCCCGGAAAAAAAGCTCCCTGGATGCTTTGCTCCACGCACTTGATCAGATAACCTCCCCTGCCTGCGAAACCCACCCCGCCAGAATCCATTATCCAAAAACCATTGAGCATGCCGTCCGGATGATCGAACCCCTCATCGAAGAAAAGACCGGCGGCAGACTCAACAGCCGCTGGCTGAGTCTCCGTCTTCTCTGTCAGGACAGCTCTCTTCTAAGAGAATTGTCCGGCTGTCTGGGAAATGATTTTCTCAGGGATCCGGAACTGCTCCGGGGCATAACTCTGGCAAGAAAACAGCTTTCCCGGGATATCAGCAGCCGGGAACAGTGGGACGATGCAGTCGCAGGCGCAATTGTCTCCACTGCTGAAAAACTGTGTAAGGATGTGATAACCTATGAGAATACCTCCTACCGGAAGCTGGATTTTACTGCGGACCGTCTTCTCACCAGCCGCATGACAGGCTTTCCTGTCATGCTCCTGATGCTGGCGCTTATATTCTGGATCACCATTTATGGCGCCAATTATCCGTCTGCTCTGCTTTCTGACGGTCTGTTCTTTATCCAGGACCGGCTTACGGATCTTTTTCAATGGCTTCACGCTCCCGACTGGCTTCATGGTCTTCTTGTATTAGGGCTCTACCGGGTTCTCGCCTGGGTCGTTTCAGTGATGCTGCCGCCTATGGCTATTTTTTTCCCGCTTTTTACTTTGCTGGAAGACGCCGGCTATCTGCCCCGGATTGCCTACAATCTCGATAAACCTTTTCACTGTTGTCATGCCTGCGGCAAACAGGCACTGACCATGTGCATGGGCTTTTTGTCTGCGATTGCTCTAAGATTTTTCTTCGGTTTCTTCTCTTTTGTTGAGTCCCGACGGCTTTATGAGTTTCCCCTGTTTTGCCAGTTCAAATAAAGCCGATCTCACTTCTTTGGACTGACAATTTTCCGCCGCGATTCTGGACATATTTTTCTCACCGGCTCCAAATCCTCTGTTATGCAGAAACTCTGTAATATTGCTGACTGTTTGTTTTTTTATGGTGCTGAAATACTTCACATTATCTTCTCCTTCCGGCTTATCTGGTTTTTTATTCTGGGGAACAGCAAACCATGTCTCATCTTTTCCCTGACCGGTAATCCGATTCAGATCAATCTTTTCTCCGAATCCCGGACAAGTTCCATCGGAGGTGTACTGATGCAGATCTGCGCCCGCATGACACGGGTAAGACGAGCTGTATTTTCCATTATTAAGTCCATACCTGGCTTCCCACCAGGCACATCTGGACGGTCGTGCCGCTATGATATTTTTATATTTGTCATATTGTGCGTACATCGTGTAAATCATCATCTTCTCATTCAGCGTCTTCAGATAATCCATGGCCTTCTGTACGCCGGAGGCACTGTTTCCGGCCTCCACATCCAGAATATATCCCATGAAATATTCTCCCACTTTGTCTTTGCACGTTTTTACCAGAAATCTCGCCTGCGCCAGTTCGTCCCCCTTGTTGAGATAAGCATAAAGCCAGTAAGAGATTCCTCTTTTTTCACATTGTCTCACAATCCCCTCCATGGCGCTGTCCACAAACGAGGTTCCTTGCGTTGCCTTTGTGATCAGAAACGGACAGTTCTTCTCCACCTCTTTCCAGTCTGCCACCGTATGATGATGAGAAATGTCCGGGTAATATTTACTCATCTGACTCCTCCTTGCATTCCGGAAGTCCCGCCACGGACGTAAGAAGCGAAATGACGCCCGCCAGGAGCGCCGTCGATATGGTCATCATCGTATCGACTTCTGAAAAAACTGTTGCCGTTCCTATGGCGGCTACCGCTGTCTGCGCTACGGTCCGGGCGGCGCGAATTCCGGCGCATTTGAGCCAATTTTTTGTTTTAATGCTTATTTTCATATACATCCTCCATATTCGTTACATTATTGTGCATATTTTGCCAAACTTTTTCCAGCATCTTGTAAAACTCTTCATTTTGTCCATTTCTTTTTATGAGAATATTTTCCGGTCTGTTTTGTTCTTTGCCATCATGCGTCCGGATTATAATTTTAGCCATCGTGAATCCCCTCCCCTGTATCTGTATGCTGTAAGAATTGTCCATGTCCCTTTTTGTGGAAAAAAATCCCCCTTTGCATTAAGCGGCGCAAAATAAATACTTATGAGAATGATTTGCCGGCTGAGTCATACTCTAAAAAAGAACACAGAAAAATCTGCGGCCACAGACGCACAGCGCCATCTGCCGCAAAAGGAGGTCTCGTCATGCCGACTGCCGCCTGTTATGTGCGGGTCTCCACGGAACATCAGCGGGAAAATTACAGTATTCAGGAACAGATATCACGCCTCCGGGCATTCTGCGAAGCCAAAGATATTACCATCGGAAAATTTTACACGGACGGTGGATATTCTGGCGGCAATCTGAACCGTCCGGCTCTTCAGGAAATGCTTGCTCACCTGACGGAGTATGATGTAGTCATCGTCTACAAGCTGGATCGGCTGTCCCGCAGTCAGAAAGATACGCTTCTGCTGATTGAAGATTATTTTCTTGCCAAGAAAGTAGATTTTATCTCTGTGTGTGAGAATTTTGACACTTCGACGCCGCTGGGCCGCGCCATGATCGGCATGCTGTCTGTTTTTGCCCAGCTGGAAAAGGATCAGATTACAGAGCGTTTCACCATGGGCCGCATCGCCAGAGCAAAAAACGGATACTATCATGGCGGTTCCACCGCTCCAACCGGCTACGACTATGTTAATGGCCGGCTCATCGTAAACAAAGATACGGCAATGCAGGTGCGGGAGCTGTTCAAACGATTCCGTCAGGGTCATTCCATCCATGACTGCTGGTTATATATGCAGTCCCGCTACGGCGCCGGCCCCAGCGGCTGGAGCAGTGAAACTCTCGTAAGAAATGTACTGCGCAACGAGGTGTACATCGGAAAAGTAAAATTTCAGCAGCAGTCTTATCCCGGCCGCCACACACCGCTCATCGACGAATCTCTTTTTTATGAAGTACAGGAAATGCTCCGTCGTGGTTCCAGGAACAATTCCACATCCGGTTCTCATTCTTCAGGCCGTCCTTTCGCACCGAGAACCCTGCTCTCCGGTCTTCTCTGGTGCGGCAGGTGCGGCGCCCGGTTTCACGGAGAACACGGCAGCTATTCCTGTTACAGCCGCAGCAAAGGATCAAAAAAATATATACGGGATCCCCATTGCCAAAACCGTAAATGGAAGATCAGCGAACTGGACTCTCTCATCATTCATACAGTATGCCATATGCATTTTGAAAAAGACGATACCGCCGTTCTTTCTCCTGGCGATACCCTTGAGCGTTTGCTGACAGAAGGCCCTCTCATCAGAAAACGTGCCTGCCTGTCTCTCCTCATCGAGAAAATATATCTGGATGACGATGAAATCACCATTTTTCTCCGGTAAACAGACTTTTATATTATAGGAATTCCAGCAAAATTTCCTATCAATTAAAAAAAGCCCATGTGCATGGGCTTTGGCTGCAATGCGGCGGGCGTGGTGGGGTGCCGTATTATCGACTCGCCGCGGGAACGGCTGCTGGCCATACTGACCAACAGCTTTGTGCCGTGCAACGGACGCTTTCCGACTTTGATCGCTCTTATCACGATGTTTTTCGTGGGAACAGGAGGCTCATTCGGAGATTCTGTATTGTCATCCTTTATGCTCACCGGCGTGATCGTGTTCAGTGTCGGAATCACTTTTTTTGTGACAAGATTTCTGTCCGGCACAATCCTGAAAGGAGTTCCCTCTTCTTTTACCCTGGAGCTGCCGCCTTACCGCTGTCCGCAGGTGGGCAAGGTCATCTTACGTTCCATCATGGAGCGCACGCTTTTTGTACTGGGCCGGGCGGCCGCCGTCGCCGCTCCCGCCGGCATGGTTTTGTGGATTCTTGCAAATGTATCGGTGAACGGAGCAAGTCTGCTCGCCGTCTGCTCCGGTTTTCTTGACCCGTTTGCCCGGCTCATGGGGCTTGACGGCGTGATCCTGCTTGCGTTCATTCTGGGATTGCCTGCCAATGAAATTGTTTTGCCAATCATTGTCATGGCCTATCTGGCGGAAGGGAGCATAGCAGAGACCGGAAGTCTGCCGGAAATGAAAGCGCTGTTCGTCTCCCACGGATGGACGATGACCACAGCGCTGTGCACCATGCTCTTTTCTCTCATGCACTGGCCGTGTTCCACCACGCTCCTGACCATCAAAAAAGAAACGGGAAGCTGGAAATGGACGATACTCGCCGCCCTTCTTCCGGCTTCCCTGGGAATAATCTCCTGTATGATTGTGAAGCTCAGCAGCACACTTATGAAAAGTCTTTCATTCTTCTTATGAAAATCGTCAGAAAATCGTGAGAAAAAATTGACACAATCTATACAATTATCGTTTATACTAAGACCATCAAAACAACAAGAGCTGTTTTGATAGTCATAGATTTTTTCATACTTTTCTCTCTTCAAAAAAGATACTGCCGGCGGGCAGTATCTTTTTATTTTATGCAGAATCAGAGATTTCTGAAACGGCTCAAAAATTCTTTTGTTTTTTCTTTCTTCGGGTTACGGAAGATCTCTTCGCTGGTACCTTCCTCTTCGATGATGCCGTCGGCCATGAAAATGATATGGCTGGAGATGTCTCTGGCGAAGGCCATCTCGTGGGTGACAATGAGCATGGTCATGCCTTCCTCGGCAAGAGTGCTCATGACGTTCAGCACCTCGCCTACCATCTGCGGGTCAAGGGCGGAGGTCGGCTCGTCAAAGAGCAGCACTTCCGGTTCCATGGCGAGAGCTCTGGCGATGGCCACTCTCTGCTTCTGACCACCGGAAAGCTGACGAGGCTTTGCATTGATGAACTGCTCCATGCCTACCTTCTCCAGAAACTGCATGGCCAGTTTCTCCGCTTCTGCCTTACTTTTTTTTGCCACCTTTTCCGGGCCGATCATACAGTTTTCCAATACCGTCAGATTATTAAACAGATTGAAGTTCTGGAACACCATGCCCACCTTCTCCCGGTATGCCGGCACTGACATTTTCGGATCGGTGATATCCTCCCCGTGATAGAGGATGCTGCCGCCTGTCGGATTCTCCAGCAGATTGATACAGCGCAGCATGGTGGATTTGCCGGAGCCGGAGGCTCCGATGATGGAGATAACATCTCCCTTTTTCACAGTAAAATCAGTGTCTTTCAATACCTCGTGGGTACCGAATCTCTTCTCCAGATGGGAGATCTCCAGAATATTATTTGTGTTTTCCATTATAATCTCCCCTTTCCGTCCTGACCGAACTGGGTTCCCACACCCATAGTGTCTACCAGCTCGTAATTATCATTGCCGTCCAGCTTTTTCTCCCAGAGCAGAAGCAGACGGGAGGAAATCAGCGTCATGACAAGGTAAATACACATAACAATAGTAGCGGATTCAAAGTAGGTGTACAGCGCTCCTGATACGCTCTTATGTACAAAGAACAGATCGACAACACCAATTACGGACAGCACGGAGGAGTCTTTGATATTGATGATAAAGTTATTGCCGATCTGCGGAACGATGTTACGCAGTGCCTGCGGCAGAACCACATGGATCATTGCCTGAAAATGTGTCATACCAATGGCCTTTGCACCTTCCATCTGTCCCGGATCCACGGAAATGATACCGCCGCGGACCGATTCGGCCATGTAGGCGCCGGTGTTGATGGAGACAACAAAGAAGGCTGCCTGCCACATACCCAGATGGATATCAAACACCTGAGCCGCGCCATAGTAGATAAATACGGCCTGTACCATCATTGGCGTTCCGCGGAAGATCTCCACATACGCCTTGAAAATAATCTTTACAATTCTAAGCAGAACCCGTTTCGGCAGGCTGTCTCTCTTCGTATCAACGGGAATGGTCTGCACAACGCCCACACCAAAACCGATGATACATCCTACAATGGTGGAGACGACAGCGATGGCCAGCGTAGCGCCGGCTCCCTGCAAAAACGACATACCATAATTCTGGAGCAGGTAAACGATCCTCTCCAGAAAGCTCATCTCGGAAATCATTGTTTCATCCTTTCTCATACATAACATATGGGGCAAAATCCTTTGCCCCGATACGCGAAATTATTTCTTATCCTTATTCAGATAATGGCTGCACGGAAATCGCTTCCTGCATCATAGCGTCATAATCCTCTGTGGTCATGTTCGCCAGTACGGAGTTGATCTGATCCAGCAGCTCTGTGTTGCCTTTCTGTACAGAGATTCCGATGTTGATCTCTTCCTCGGACACTTCAAAATCATCGTCAGTTCCTGCGAAATCCAGAAGCTGGAAGTCCGGATAAGCAACCTGAGCTGCCATACCGGTCGGCATATCCGTTACGACCACGTCAGTACGTCCGCTCTCAAGGGCAACGAGCATGGCCGGTGCGGATTCCTGAGCCGGCAGAATGTTGGCGTCCTGAATCTGCGGCAGACATACGTCATACCAGATAGTTCCCAGCTGGGAAGTACATGTTGCGCCGGCAAGATCTGCCACTCCTTTGGCATTGGCGTAAGGGCTGTCATTCTTCACCAGTGTAACGATGGAAGCGTAATAATAAGGTTCTGTAAAGTCTACCATCTGCAGTCTCTCGGAAGTGATGGACTGACCGGCGATCACGCAGTCCACACTGCCGGACTGTACCGCAGGAACAAGAGCATCCCAGTCAAGCTTTACGATCTCCAGATCATAGCCCAGCTCCTCGGCGATCTTCTTTGCCATCATGACGTCATATCCGTAGGCATAATCATTACTGTCCTTGATAGGCACAGCGCCGTTGGAATCATCGGACTGTGTCCAGTTGTACGGCGCATAGCCGCACTCCATGGCTACCGTAAGAGTTTTATCGCTGCTGCCTGCAGATCCTGTGGACTCTGCCGCATTGTCTCCGGAACCGCCGCAGCCTGCCAGACCTACAGCCATGGTTGCTGCAAGAACCACACTTAATAATTTCTTCTTCATACCTATTCTCCTTCTCTTGTAAAAAGTAAAAAACATCTTGTTTCTTTATGATATTTCTATGTCCTTTCTCAATTTTCCGGCATATTTCCGTTGTAAAAGAACATACATGCTCCTATGTTACCAGATTCTTCAGAACAAAGCAAACATTTTTGCAGGATAATCGACTAAAAATTGCAAAAAGAGGAAATTTCTTTGCGAAACTTCCCCTTCGAAACTGCAATTGCTTTTTTCTATGTTTTATTAAAAAGTGACGGTAATCTCTGTCCCTTTTCCTTCTTCACTCTCCAGAGAGAGGGATGCGTTGTGAATAGCAACAACATGCTTCACGATAGCAAGCCCCAGACCGGTGCCTCCAGTCTGTTTCGACCGGCTTTTATCCACCCGGTAGAATCGTTCAAACACCCTTTCCTGATGTTCCTTCGGGATACCGATGCCGGTATCCTTCACCCTCAGAAAAGCATGTCCTTCATGAGCGCCTACTTCTACCATAACGCTGCCGTTTTTATTATTATAACGAATGGCGTTATTACAGAGATTATCTATAAGTTCCGCTATCATTTCCTTATTGGCAGTAATACAGGTAGACACGCCAATACACGCGATATTTACCTCATTTTTGTGGGCATACATTTTCAGATTGTCCACGCATCGCTCTGCCAGCTCATTCAGATCAAATGTCTCCATAATATCCTGAGTCATTCCATTATCCAGTTCTGACAGCCGGATGGTATCGTTGATGAGCGATAATAACCGTTCCACATTCTGTCGGATCTTCGAAGAAAATGATGCAACTTCATCTGCTCCTACCATACCGTTTTCCATAAGCTCCGCATAGCCGGAAATAGCCGTCAGCGGAGTTTTCAGCTCATGGGACACATTGGCGGTAAAATCCTGCCGCATTTTTGCAGCTCCCAGAATATCCGCATGCTGCTTGCGGATCAGCTGGGCGAAAGGCACCAGCTCTTTGTAGGCCGGCGCTATACTGTAATCATCAATATTTACAGCCATCTCCTCAATAGGATCGATAATACTTCTGGTCAGGATTCTTGCCAGAACAATACACAAGATCACCATAAAAGCCATCATGGCCGCAATGGCAGGAATCATATTATTGGCAATGCTCCACACATTTTCTTCATCCTGTGAAACCCGCAGTACAGAGCCGTCATCCAGACGCAGCGCATAATAATATGTACTCCGGTTCAGTGTCTCCGACTCCCGGACTGATTCTCCCGATCCATAACGAAATGCATCCCGGATCTCCGGCCGCGCGGCATGGTTCTCCATATTGGTCTCATCTGCGCTGTTATCATAGAGAACATTCCCGTCAGCGCCCACCCAGGTTACGCGGAGCGTGTCCGCATTAAAATAATAACCGGTCTGATTTCCCTCCTGAAAAATGTGCGTATCTTTCAGAGTCTGCGCCACCGTCTCCAGATCATCCCTCACCTGATCTCTGTACACATCGTAAAAAATGCGAAACATAACGAGGGTTGTCACCACTACCGCCAGCACAGAAATACCAATAAGCTGTAAATTTATTTTTTTCTTCATACACTACTCCATAACATAACCAACGTTACGAACAGTCTTGATATGCGCGCCGTTTTCACCCAGCTTTTTGCGAAGGGTCTTGATATGCATATCAACAGTTCTTGACTCGCCCTCAAACTCTGTATCCCACACCCTCTGCATGATCATCTCTCTTGTCATGACAATGCCGGCATTCCGCATGAGAAGTTTTAAAAGCTCATACTCCTTATATGTAAGCTCCACGGCTTCATTCTGAGAATAGGCCATATGACGTTCGTCATCCAGAAATACATCGCCGATGGTCATAAATTTATTCTCCGACTGCTCTACCGTCCGGCGGAGAACTGCTTTGACACGGGTAATAAATTCTATGATAGAGAACGGTTTCTTAATATAATCGTCTGCCCCGATGTCAAGTCCCCGAACCATGTCAATCTCCGAAGTTTTGGCTGTTACCATGATAACCGGCATCTTCTTTGTGATCGGATTCTGGCGGATCTTTTTTACAATCTCATATCCGTCTTCATCCGGAAGCATCACATCAAGAATCGCCAGATCCGGCACCTTTTCTTTGATTTTCTTGTAGAAATGCGCTGCATCATCAAAAGTATACACCTTATGCCCGCTGTTTTTTAATGCAATCGCTTCAATTTCCTGAATATTTGTATCATCTTCCACTACATAAATTACTGCCATAATCTCATCCTTCTTTTGCTGCATTTTACATCATTGTTGCAAAATGTATAGAGCCCTGCGGAGAATGTTCCCCGCAGGCTGTGTTATATTATATCCTGATAAAGGCTCAATGGCAAGAAACATTGCCTTTTTTGCCCGTTTGTTCTTTTTTATCGGGAATCGTCAGAATTGCCAGCTTCTCAAGTCCTCCGGCAAAGGGAAGCAAGAGCATCGTTGCAGAAATATTAAACAGGCTGTGTATCGCCGCTATCCCCGCGGCATTTGCCGCCTCGCCCATAAAAGAAAAATGAAACGCTGCATTGCACAGGTAAAATGTGATCAAAAAAATAGCGGTTCCGATTATATTAAAATACAGATGAACTGCCGCCGCTCTTCTGGCATTTTTCCCCGTTCCGATACTGGAAAAAATCGCTGTCACGCAGGTACCTATATTCTGCCCCATTATAATGGGAATCGCCGTATCATATCCGACAGCTCCCGTGGCGCACAGCGCCTGCAGTATGCCGATGGAGGCAGACGAACTTTGAATCACCGCCGTGATAACCGTTCCTGCGGCCATTCCCAGCAGCGGATGAGAGAACATGGTAAGAAGCCCTGTAAATCTCTCATTATGCGCCAGCGGCTTCACTGCTCCACTCATGGTGTCCATACCCGTCATGAGAATCGCAAATCCGGTCAAAATCATTCCCAGTTCTTTTTTTCTCTGATTTTTTACAAAGAGAATCAAAAAAACGCCGATTATCGCAAGAACCGGCGCAAAAGATGATGGCTTCAGCATCCGGATCAGAAAACTGTCTCCCTCAATTCCTGCAAGGCTAAGAAACCAGGAGGTAATCGTAGTGCCGATATTGGCTCCCATAATAACTCCTACTGCCTGAGACAGCTTCATAAGACCTGCATTCACAAATCCGACAACCATCACGGTGGTAGCAGAAGAAGACTGAATGACCGCAGTCACACCAGTCCCCAACAACACCGCCATAATTTTATTAGAGGTGAGCTTCCCGAGAAGTCTCTTCATTTTTCCGCCGGACAGCCGGGATAATCCCTGTCCCATGGCATCCATTCCATAAAGGAATAATGCCAGACCTCCAAGCATCGTCAAAATACTGAAAAAATCCATACACTCTCTCCTTTGTTATTTACATATTGATTGTATGTCAGTCATATATGCTTCTATGTAAATGAACAAAGGATTTTATATGGATTCTATGCAGATTTTGCTGATTTATTCATGCTTGCCGGTAACAGAAAAAATTGCCCATTCTGCGATATTGGCCGCATGATCTCCGATTCTCTCGAAATACTTGGCAACCATCAGAAGATCGGCCGCCTGATTGGCACAATCCGGTTTCTCTCTCATCACGTCAATCAGTTCCTGTTTCACTTCGAGAAACAGATTATCAATGACATCATCGTGTTTGATGACCTGCTCCGCCTTGTCATAATTTCTTTCTACGTATGCCTCCACACCCTGAATGAGCATGACCATGGTCTCTTTTGCCATCTGCTCGATGTGAGTAAGCTGCTCGATATGAGGCAGTTCAGATAAAACAATGGCAAGCTCAGAGATATCTGTAGCGTGGTCTCCGATTCTTTCCATATCTGTAATCATTTTCAGAGCTGCAGAGATTACCCGCAGATCTTTTGCCACCGGCTGCTGCTGCAGAAGAAGACGCAGACACAGATTCTCGATGGTCTTTTCCTTTGCATCCACTTCCTCATCAAACTCCATGGCCTGTTTTGCCTTCTCCACATCCTGTTTGATCAGAGCTTCGATGGCCATACCGATGGCCTGCTCCACCAGAGTGCCCATATTGATAATTTCTTTATTCAGCAATTCCAGCTGTTCGTCAAAATGAAGTCTCATAACATCAACCAAACCTTCCTGTAATATAATCTTCTGTTCTCTTGTCCTTTGGCATGGAGAACAGTTCTTCTGTCTTTCCAGTCTCGATAATCTCTCCCAGAAGGAAGAAAACGGTCTTATCGGAAACACGGGTTGCCTGCTGCATATTATGAGTCACCATGACGATGGTGTAATCCTTCTTCAGTTCCGTAGCCAGTTCCTCGATCTTGATGGTGGAAATCGGGTCCAGAGCGGAAGTCGGCTCATCCATCAGGAGAACCTCCGGCTGTACGGCCAGAGCACGGGCGATACAGAGTCTCTGCTGCTGTCCACCGGATAATCCCAACGCGCTTTTTCTCAGTCTGTCTTTTAACTCATCCCAGATGGCCGCCTTGCGCAGAGAATCCTCCACAATATCATCCAGTTTTGCCTTGGAATGGATACCGTGGGTTCTCGGACCGTATGCAATGTTGTCATATACACTCATCGGGAACGGATTCGGTTTCTGGAATACCATACCGACTCTTTTTCTTAAGAGATTTACATCCATATCTCTGTAAATATCTGTATCGTCAAGGGTAACTTTACCCGTGATCTTACAACCTTCTACAAGGTCGTTCATTCTGTTTAATGATTTTAATAATGTAGATTTTCCGCATCCGGAAGGTCCGATGAAAGCCGTGATTTCATTGGAATAGATATCTAAAGACATATCTTTTAATGCATGAAACTGGCCATAGTACAAATCAAGACCTTCGATTGCCATTTTTGCTGTACTCAAAGCTATACTCCTTCCACAATTCTTACGTTATGATTTCTGGATTTTCTTAGCCAGGAACGATGATAACGCATTTATCACAATAACCAGTACCAGTAATACAACAGCCGTGGCGTAAGCCTGATCCACATGAAGTCCCTCACTGGCCAACACGTACATATGTACCGCCAGTGTTCTTCCTGAGGAGAACAGACTCTTTGGGATCGCTGCTACCGTACCCGCTGTATACATGAGGGCGGCCGTCTCACCGACAATACGTCCGATGGAAAGAATAACGCCCGAAAGAATGCCCGGCACAGCCGAAGGCAGAATAATCTTAAAGATCGTACGGAGCTTTCCTGCTCCAAGACCGAAGCTTCCCTCTCTGAAGGAATCCGGAACCGCCATGAGCGCTTCCTCTGTTGTTCTTAAGATGACCGGCAGGACCATGATTGCCAGGGTGCAGGCGCCGGCCAGAATGGAGAATCTCCAGTGCAGTGCCGTTACAAAAAACAGCATACCGAACAGGCCGTACACGATGGACGGAATACCTGTCAGCGTCTCGGCAGTCACACGGACTACCTTTACCAGTTTATTACCCTTCTTCGCATACTCCACCAGATAGATGGCAGAACCGATTCCGAACGGAATGGCGAAGATCAGGGAAATCACAGCCATGATGACCGTATTAATCATAGCGGGCACCACGGATACATTTTCTGAGTTATACTCCCAGGAGAATAAGTCCGCGTTAAGATACGGAATACCATTAATCAATATATATACCAGAAGGAATAACAGCGCGGCAATGGTCAGCGCCGCCGCCAGCAGGACCAGAATCATCACGATCAGAGATCCCGGTGTTCTTCTGTAGGAAAGAAGACGATCCTTTAGGGACTGACGGTTCATGGCGTCAATATTCTCCGGAATAACTTCCTGTACATTTTCTTCAATATTATCTAAAACTGCCATGTCCTAATTCCTTTCTCCACGCATCTTCACAATGGAAAATGCCAGGTTGATGATCAGAATAAATACGAAAAGCACCACGCCTGTCGCAATCAGCGCTTCTCTGTGGAGACCTTCTGCATATCCCATCTCAATTACGATATTTGCCGTCATGGTACGAACGCCTTCTAAAATACTTCCCGGCATTCTCGCCTGGTTTCCAGCTACCATAATAACCGCCATGGTCTCGCCGATGGCACGTCCTACGCCTAAGATGATACCTGCCAGGATACCGGATTTGGCTGCAGGCAGAACCGCGCAGAATACGCTTCTCTCATGGGTGGCCCCCAGCGCCAGGGAGCCTTCATAATAGCTTTCCGGCACGGCACGAATGGATGCCTCGGACTGACTGATGATGGTCGGGAGAATCATCATACCCAGAAGGATGGATGCAGCAAGGATACTGTTTCCACCTCCGAAATTATTTCTGATAAACGGTACGATCACGACCATACCGAAGAAACCATAGACAACAGACGGGATACCTGCCAGCAGTTCCACACCTGGTTTCACTACTTTATAAATGCCGGCCGGACAATATCTAGCCAGAAAAACTGCTGTGAGAAGTCCGATCGGCACACCAATCACAATTGCTCCTGCCGTTACATAAATACTGCCGATAATCATCGGGAAAATGCCGTAAATATCATTTCCCGGTCTCCATTCTCTACCTAAAAGGAAATCGGCAAAGCCGATTTCCTTCATAGCCGGAACACCATTTGCAAATAAGAATATACAAATCAATGCGACAGCAAGGATAGAGACACAGGCAGCGACGAGGAAGACAACTTCCATTGTTTTTTCTTTATACTTTGCCATGTGTCATTTGCTCCTTTATATATTAATATTACTCAGCAGAAACATCTGCCCAGTCTGTAATCTCACCGGTGAAGATACCCATAACCTGATCGCTTGTTAAATCTGTTAATGCGTTCTCCTGATTTACGATAACTGCGATACCATCCTGTGCGATAGTAGTAGGAACTACGCCCTGAGCCAGCTCGTCCTCTTTTACTTCTCTGGAAGCCATACCGATATCGTAGCTGCCCTCTACAGTAGAGGAAACACCTGTAGTACTGTCTGTGGTCTGAAGTTCAACTGTCACGTTCGGGTTAGCCTCGCCGTAAGCTTCGATGATTGCTTCCATAACCGGAGATACAGAAGAAGAACCGCCGATAACGATGTTACCCTCTGCTGCTGCGTCTGCTGCGTAAGCCGGAGCCTCGCCTACCGGGATGTAACCCTGCTCTTCTACAACTGCCTGTCCCTCAGCGCTCATGATATAGTTTGTGAAGTCTGTGATGGCCGGGTTGGTGTTGCCTTCTTTTACCACAATGTTGAAAGGTCTTACTACTTTATAAGAACCGTTCTCTACGTTCTCAACAGATGCTGCGGCGCCGTCAATGTTGACTGCCTTTACAGAATCATCTAAAGAACCAAGGGAAATGTATCCGATAGCGTTCGGGTCGTTTGCAACGGAGGACATCATAACGGCTGTGCTGTTTGTGATGCTGGCGTCCACTGTGGTCATATCCACTTTCTCGCCGCTCTCGTCTTCCTGCTCGATACCGAACAGCTCGATGAAAGCTCCTCTTGTACCTGAACCATCCTCTCTGGATAATACGGTGATAGCTCCGCTTGCTCCGCCTGCGCTCTCATTAGCTGCTGCTTCTGTAGCGCCGCCTTCTGCGCCTCCATTCTCTGTTGTTGTGTTACCGCCGCAGCCTGCTAAACATGCTGCAGATAATGCTACTACCAATGCTGTACCTAAAAACTTTCTCATAATGAAATTTCCTTTCTTCTCTTTACTGAATTTTTTGAATTTTGTTTCTCAAAGCCTTACCTTTGCTTCCCCCATAGATTATTACCCTTTTGTAAAGTCCAAAACCCGAGTTATGTAAAATCTGTGAAAAGTTTTTGTATATTATTTTACATTTCCTACACTTTTGTTTTTCTACAAGAACAATGTGCAAAAATAAAAGGAACCCGCCGCCCATTCCCCAGGGAATGCCACGTCGGATTCTCATAATTTTTCAATCTGCTTTCTCAACTTTAAAAATCGCTTATCAATCTCCGCAATATCAATAGAACATGCTTTGAGCTCTCTTCTGAGCTTCTCTGTTTCTTTCCTTTCATTTTTATAACAAAGCTGATGATCCAGAATCGCCCAATAATTCATAGCCACCGAGCGCACCTGAATCTCCACCCGCACTGTTTCTTCATTATGAAGCGCTTCTACGATCACATGAATACTGCGGTATCCACTGGCTTTGGGATGAGAAATATAATTCTTTACTTTGATCACCTTCAGCCCCGGCAGTTTCCGGATCGCTTTTGCCATCCGGTATACATCATCCTGAAACGGACACACTACCCGGATACCAGCCATATCATTTAATGTCCTCAGTGCACAGTCCAGAGAAATCTCCCGGTTTTTTCTCCGCAGTTTATTGGCGATGCTCTCCGGCGACTTTATACGCCAGGTAACATTATCCATGACCTGCCGCCCGCATTCCGCGGAAATCCGGCGGCTGACTTCATTTATCTCCGGAATAATATCCCATATGACCTCCGAATAAATATTCTTAAGTCCGCTTTCCTCCAGTTCCTGCTCTATCTGCTTTTTCTTTTGTTCAAAAGAGTCTTCCTTCACTAAATTACATTCCTCCTTCATTTTTCCTGTTTTTCTTTTTCTCATAAGTATATTTCCGGCAGTCACAAGAGCCTCCGTCCGTTTTTGTACATTTTCTACGAACACATCCTGTTTCTTTTTGTTTTCTTCATAAAAAACCACTTAAATCTCTGCCAGATGGCAATAGTATAGCTGTAGTATGTAAATTTTGTTCAATATTTATGAAATTTTTCTGTAAATATTATGAGAAAAAAGTGATGTTTTTTCAGACAAAAAAGCGCTTCATAAATACCATTCTTTCTTATATAATTAGGATAACGTTATCATGAGAATCGTACTCTGAAAACGCCCGAATTATATTTTGAAAGGACTGACTTTTATGGATAAGAATCAACAAAATACCATCGCTCCGGAATCGACCGCCCGCACAGCCGGGGAAGCAGACGCCCATGCTGCCGCCCTGGAACGGCAAGACCGACTGCGCCGCCAGATGGCGTTCTGCCTGGAAATTGATAAGGAGAAATTTATCGGACGCCAGACATATCTGTCTGACGGAGAACGAAAGGAAAATGATGCGGAGCATGCCTGGCATATGGCTATCATGACGCTTCTTCTGAGTGAGTATGCCAACGAAGAGATTGACGTTTTAAAAACCATGGGTATGCTGCTGATTCACGATTTGGTGGAGATTGACGCCGGGGATACGTATGCTTACGATGAGGAAGGCAAGAAGACCCAGCACGCCCGGGAAACAGCCGCCGCAGACCGGCTGTTCGGCATGCTGCCGGAGGATCAGGACAGCCGCCTGCGCTCCTGGTGGGAAGAATTTGAGTCCGGCGATACACCGGAGTCCCGGTTTGCCCGGGCCATGGATCACATCCAGCCGCTGATGCTCAACGCCGCCACCCACGGAAAAAGCTGGGAGGAGCACGGAGTGCATCTCTCGCAGATTCTGAACCGCAATAAAGAGACCTCCAAAGGCTCCTCCCAGCTTTGGGATTATGCTTATGAAAATTTTATTCTGCCGAATCTGGCAGCCGGAAAAATCACACCGGACGAGTAACCGCGACATGGCCGGCGTCGGCGAAGCTGGGCGGCTGCCTCTTCCGCCGGGCAGTATAATCGCCGGCACTGCTTCGTCTATCCAGGCGATTAATTATCCACCGGCAGTACCTGACAGCACGCCATAGTCGTCAGCGCAGCCTGATGATTCTCCGGCGTCGTGCCCGCGCAGCAGGAGGCGTCCACATAAACCGGCACCTCCGGCAGAGCGGCTTTTAACAGCAGCGCATTGGATACCACGCAGATATCTGTGCAAAGGCCGATACATTCAATGCTCTCCAGCGGCTGTTCGCTGTGCATTTTTCTTACTGCTTCCATCAGCTCCATGGAACCGAAGGCTGGCTTTTCATAAACCGGCCACTCGTGTTCCTGCCGCAGCTGTTCCAGGCAGCCTGCCAGCTGCCATCCCTCGCTGCCGCGGATACAGTGCTCTACCGGAAGCAGTCCGCCCTCCTGCGTGGAGAGATAATCCTCTTCGTGGGTATCCTTGGTAAAAATCACCGTTCCCGGCCAGTTTTTCACCTTTTCTTCCACAGCCGGCAGAATCGCCTGCGCTTCAGCGGTTCCCAGCGCGCCGTCCACAAAATCCTTCTGCATGTCAATGACAATCAATACATTTCCTTTCATGATAACCTCCTTTACTCATAAAATGTCTCTCTCACCCTGAGGGATAATTTTTCCGACAAAAAAGTCTCGTCAGAATTTCTTCAGAAATCCTTCACGGAATTTTGATTTAGAATTCACAGGTTGTTCATACACTCCCTGTATAGTATAAATCACAAAACGAACAACGTTTTGGACTCATAAATTTTTTCATACTTTTCTCTCTTTTGTTGTGGAACCGCTGTCCCGGATATAGTATCCCGGACAGCGGTTCTTTTTTATATTATAGGAAATTCCGCTGGAATTCCTATAATATAAAAGCCCTCCGGGCGGGATGCGCACTCGCGCGCAAACGAACTTTGTCGCTAAAGCGACCGCGCTCGGCGCGAGAGTTCTGCCGAGCAGAACTCTTTGTTCTTCTGCGCCGGACTTTCGCTGTCTACGAAAGACTCCTGAGCTTCGCCAGCAATACCCACTGAAACTCCGGCAGATTCACCTGATCAAGAAGATAAACTTTCTGCTCCTGCCCGTCCGCTGTACATATCGTCCGTCCGCGTTCTTCGCCCCAGGAACAGTCCACGCTCACCGACACATTTCTTCCGGAGAACAGTTCCGGATTAGTGAGATAGAGGATGGTCACTGCGTCGTGGATGGCGACCATATTTTCTTCTCCTTCGTGTCTGGTGGTGTCCAGATAGAACGCAAGCATCTGTCCGCAGGCCTGTTCCACCTTGCGGCGGCTGCGGCAGAGTTCTTCAATCTGCCCGTTGTTCAGGCCGCTTTTCAGCGTCACATCCAGACCGCACATGACGGTGGGCAGGCCGGCAGCAAAGACCATCTGAGCCGCTTCGGGGTCAGCCCAGATATTAAATTCCGCTGCCGGCGTCACATTTCCTCCTGAGGAGGAGCCTCCCATCAGCACGATCTTCTCAATGCGCGCCTGCACCTGAGGAAATGTACGAAGGAGCAGAGCAATATTGGTGAGCGGTCCCGTGGGAACCAGCGTCACCTTCTCCTCTTCCGGCAGCTCCATGATACGGGAATACATATAAAAGATGCCGCTCTCGGATGCCGTCTGCTTCGTCGTCGCCGGCAGCTCGCAGTTTCCAAGACCGGTGGCTCCGTGGATATCGCCGGCCGGTTCTACCTCCCGGACCAGCGGGCCGCGCGCCCCGCGTACCACCGGCACGTCGTCCATACCGAGAAATGACGCCAACTTCAATGCATTTCCTGTCACCCTGTCGCTGGTCTGATTACCCGCCACCGTGGATATGCCGAGAATATGCAGCCTGTCCCGGCTGGCCGCCGCCATGGCAAGGGCGACGGCGTCATCGATGCCCGGGTCGCAGTCAATCCAGATGTTTATCTTTTCCATGTCTGCCCTCCTTATGACCGTCCGAACTCAGATAACTCCAGTCCCTCATTTCGCTCCAGGGTCATGCCGATACTCCAGCTGTTGATGAACAGCAGCAGCGGTCTTCCTTTCAGGTCTTTAATCTTCTTCATATCAGAGGTTCCGCGAATCTTATCCAGATCAATGTCCGGATTCTCAATCCAGCGGATGTATTCATACGGAAGCCCCTCCATGATAATCTCCACGTTATATTCATGATTCAGCCGGTATTTCAGCACATCAAACTGCAGAGTTCCCACTACGCCGACTATGATCTCCTCCATACCGGTGTTGAACTCCTGGAAGATCTGGATAGCGCCCTCCTGGGCAATCTGATTGATACCCTTGATGAACTGTTTCCGTTTCATGGTGTTGACCTGTCTTACCCGGGCAAAATGCTCCGGCGCAAAGGTCGGGATGCCTTCATAGGCAAACTTCTTCTCGGAAGTGGTCAAAGTATCACCGATGGAGAAAATGCCCGGATCAAAAATACCGATGATATCTCCGGCGTACGCTTCCTCAATCATCTTTCTTTCGCTGGCCATCATCTGCTGCGGCTGCGCCAGACGGACTTTTTTGCCGCCCTGCACATGGAAGGCGTCCATTCCCGCCTCAAATCGTCCGGAACAGATACGCATGAAGGCAATACGGTCCCGGTGCGCCTTATTCATATTGGCCTGGATCTTGAACACAAAGGCGGAGAAATCTTCCTCCTCCATCGGGTCCACCAGCCCCTGCTCGGTCATTCGCGGCAGCGGGGAGGTCGTCATATCGAGGAAGTAATTCAGGAAAGTCTCCACACCAAAGTTCATGAGGGCAGAGCCGAAGAACACCGGAGACAGTCGTCCCGCATCCACCTCGCTCTGGTCAAACTCGGCGCTGGCACCGTCCAGCAGCTCGATTTCCTCCTGCAGCACATCCAGCGCATCTTCGGATACATAAGAAGTCACCTCCGGTGCGTCCAGCGCCACCTCTTTCATGGTTCCCATGCGGGTTCCCTTCATGGTGTCCTCAAAGAGATCAATGACCTTTTTCTTCCGGTCATAAACTCCGGCAAACTGTTTACCGGAGCCGATAGGCCAGTTGACCGGGCAGGTCGGAATCCCCAGCTCCTTCTCGATCTCATCCAGCAGGTCAAAGGTATCCCTCGCCTCCCGGTCCATTTTATTAATAAATGTAAAGATAGGGATATGGCGCATGGCACAGACTTTAAAAAGCTTTCTGGTCTGCGCCTCCACGCCCTTGGAAGCGTCGATGACCATGACGGCGGAATCTGCCGCCATCAGCGTCCGGTAGGTATCCTCCGAGAAATCCTGATGACCCGGCGTATCCAGAATGTTGATGCAGCATCCGCCGTACTCAAACTGTAATACGGAAGAGGTTACCGAGATACCTCTCTCTTTTTCAATATCCATCCAGTCGGATACCGCGTGCTTCGCCGTAGCCTTTCCTTTAACGGAACCTGCCTGATTAATAGCTCCTCCATATAAAAGAAACTTCTCCGTCAGCGTCGTCTTTCCGGCGTCCGGATGGGAAATAATCGCAAAGGTCCGTCGTTTTCTGATTGCCTCTGTCATGCTCTTGTTCATACCGATTCTCCTTATCTCTTATCTTACTCTAAATATTTTTCATACTCAAATCTTCTGCCAAAAGATCCTTTATTTCACGAAGATTCCAATAATCTCCGCAGAGGGCTTTTTGTTTTACAGAAATGCAGTTTCCTACACAGCAAAAAAGGAACACCGTTTCCGGCGTTCCCCCTTAAGCGGCAGAAACAACACATTCCTAATTATATCTGCTTTTTGCAAAAAATCAATCGCTTCTGCCATTTTTCCTCAGTGATTTTCCACGGACGCGGCTTCGTCCTCAGACAATGTGCGCCCCTTCGACTGATGTTTTACTCACTGTTCATCCAGACCGATGGCCTCGTCCACAGCCAACGCTACCATCACACCATGAGCCGGCGTGCACAAACCGCAGGACTTTCCGATAGCTGCCATGACTTCGCTCTTTTTCTCTGTCGGCGTCACGATCATCACAAACTCCTGCTCATCCTGCATGGCAATACCCAGATGCTGCCCTGCCCGCTCAGAGCTTCTTCTGCGCCCTTTCATAACTGTGCCGCCGCGGGCGCCTGCCTCCCTTGCCACATCAACCACATCATCACTGTATCCGCTGGCAACAGAGACCCATATCACCGTATACTTTGATTTTTTACGCACTTCGCTCATATCCTTCCTCACCCTTTCTTTTATTTTGTCTTCCATGGAGACTTCCGGCGCCCCGGATTCCTCGCCGATCATACGCGCCACAAGATTCTGCAGTCCGGTCACCGGCAGACTGATGGCGATACCGCCTCCCTTATGCCGATAGGAAAGCCTTCTGCTCATCTCAGAAAAGAGCTCCTGCACTTTGCATTTCGGAAGAATAGCGAGCGTCAGCAGGCGGGTGGAACCTCCCAGGCCGAAAATGTCCATGAGTTCCGAAGGAGCCGTTCCCTTACCGCGGCACTGATAAAAAATCGGCAGATGCATTTCATCAAATATTTTTTCCAACTTTTTGCCATCCTTTACGTCTGTGACAGAGAGCAGAATACGTGGAAAAAATTGTTTATCTTCCTGTATTATTTTCATTCCTTCTCCTCCTCAAACTCAACGACAATATCATCCGACAGCTCTTCTGCCAGCTGCGGCACTGTTCCCGACCTGTGTTCATACATTACTCCCATAAGCTGAACGGCAATTAACGGCGCCAGCGCTACCAAAGCAACGATACCAAAAGCGTCCGTCACTACGTTTCCTCCGATGGCGGTGCTGGCTCCCATGGCCAGGGGCAGCAAAAAGGTGGAGGTCATAGGGCCGCTGGCAACTCCGCCGGAGTCAAAAGCAATACCCACGAAGACCTTCGGCACAAAACGGCTGAGCGCAAGGGCGATAATATAACCGGGGATAACGACCCAGTAAATATTGATCCCCGTAAGCACTCTCACCATGGCAAGAGCCACCGCTCCAGCCACGCCCACAGACAGCGCTACGTTCATTATTCTCCGGGAAACAGCGCCTCCCGTAAGATCTTCTACCTGCTCGTTCAGCACCTGCACCGCCGGCTCCGCTTTTACAATATAATAGCCGATGACAATTCCAATGGGCACCAGCAGCCACTGAAATGTACTTTCCGCCAATCCGGTTCCCAGCAGATTGCCCACTGGCGCAAAGCCTACATTGACGCCGGTCAAAAACAAAATAAGCCCGATGATCGTATATACAAATCCGATACTCATACGAATTAATTGCCTTTTTCTGTAATTACCTGTCAATATCTGAAATACTACAAGCACACCTATCACAGGAAGCATACTATAAATCACTTCTTTTGTATAGTCCGGAAATGCTTCCACAAACTGGTAGACCACATCTCTCGTTGTTACAACAGGAGTGATCTCCACCGCGGTATACACTGCCTCAGTGGGATGATAAAAAATTCCCAAAAAAAGCACCATCATGATTGGCCCGATGCTGCACAGCGCGATCAGTCCGAAACTGTCGCCTTCTCCCTCTTTATCGCTTCTCGCCGCCGATAAACCGATACCGACAGCCATGATAAAAGGAACAGTCATGGGACCTGTGGTAACGCCCCCGGCATCAAAGGCAACCGATGTAAATTCAGATGGAGAAAAAAAAGATAAAATAAATAACAGAATATACAGAACCATCAACAGTCTCGAAAGACTGACCCGGAACAAGATACGAAGCACCGCCGCGGCAAGAAAAATACCCACACCCACGGCAACTGTCCAAATTAACACATTATTGGGGATGGAAGCCACCTGATTAGCAAGCACCTGCAGATCCGGTTCTGAAATCGTGATGATCGCTCCCATCAGAAAACATACCACAACAATCACTGGCAGCCGTTTACCTTTCACCAGTCTGCCGCCGACGCCCTGTCCCAGCGGGGTCATTGACATTTCAGCTCCCAGCTGGAAGAAACCCATACCCACGATCAGCAGTACCGCTCCCGCAAGAAACAATGCCAGCGTTCCGATCTCCATGGGAACAAGCGTAATACTCAATACGAGTACAATGATTGTTATCGGCAATACACTTGATAACGATTCCCTTATTTTTTCTTTTAACTTTTCATTCATAACAGAGGTCTGCCTTCCTCCTTTCTACTACTTTTTACCGGATGTCCCGGACATCCAGGAAACCTGCGGGATTCAGTGTAAGAGCACTCACCCTTCCCCCAAACAGAACCATCCGGAGATTTACGGATTACCATTTTTTATATTCTACCATTTTAGTATGTTTTTTGTAAACCTTTCCTTTTCCTTTTTTATTTGCGGAGATTCTTTACATTTTTATGTATTCGTTCAATCGGGTAGGAGGTAGATAATTATTTTATCTACCGACCTCCCACAGCACCGTACGTACGGTTCCGTATACGGCGCTTCTCTAGTTTTCACATATTTTCAAATAGAACTCTGTGAATGTCGGGTATCCTAATTCACGGAGTTTCTTGTTGTTAAATGCAGTCTGCAATACAAAATATCCACTACAATACCAGTTTCCATTTCGCATGTTTGCGCATATCCACGCCTTTTCTTGTTCTACACCTACACTTCCATCCGCTGACGAGACCTCCCCGGGTACCACACGTTTCTTTCTCTCCATCCATCTGCCACATTTACCACAGTTAATTCCGAGTAGTTATTGGACTTTAGTTTGTTAGGCAACCTTATCCTTAACTGTAGCCTGATGTGATTTCTGTTCGTCAGATCAGAGATTTGCCTACACCTTCCTTCAGATTCCCCTCACGTTAATCATAATCTTTGTTATGAATAGGACACCCTTGGTGTTCAGCTATATCCTTCCCACTACCAGGGCGGATTGGGGACTTTCACCCGTTAGAAACGTGCGCCGCCAGGCGCACCTAAAAAAGGCATCCGATAAAAAATATTCGGATGCCGGGAACACATTTCCATTGTATTTCGAACGACGTGCCATTTTATCAATAGTAGATTTCCTGCTTGTCTTCCTTTATTAATGTTTTCACGCAGTAAGCAATCAATCCTATAATCGAAGCGCCCGCCACCAGTTTCAACAGTAATTTCATAAGCCCTACCTCACTTTCTTCAAACCACAGTCTGTTGTCTTATCACCTTCTTATTGTACCGCTTCGCTGTCAAAATGTGTCTGTCGATATTTCTACGATTCTTCTACATTTTCTTACTGCTTTCTTATTTTTCGTCTATGTCCCCCGTTATTTTTTTGTCGGCGTTCCTCCAAATACGTCGGACATCTCCATGGAAGAAAGAGCCTGATCCAGCGCTTCCACTTCTTCTTTCGTAAGAAAAATCTCCGAAGCGCCTGCATTTTCTTCCAATCGGTTTAGTTTTCTGGTGCCCGGAATCGGCACAATGTACGGCTTCTTGCAAAGCATCCACGCCAGAGAAATCTGCGCCGGAGTGGCCTGTTTTTCTTCCGCCATGCCTTGCAGCAACGCCAGCAGCGATGCATTTTTATCAATGCCCTCCGTCGTAAACTGCGGCATCACGCTGCGGTAATCGGTTCCCGCCTCAAAAACGGAATCTTTTCCATATTTTCCGGAAAGAAATCCGTTGGCCAGCGGCGAAAAGGCCACATAACCAATGTTCAGCTCTTCCAGCATCGGAAACAGCTCTTCATACCATCTTGCCATCATGGAATAACGATTCTGAATGGCCGTCACCGGGCAGACTTTATGGGCGCGACGAATCATTTCTTCATCAGCCTCTGACAATCCCCAGTGGGTAATTTTTCCCTCCTGTATCAGCTCCGTCATGACGCCTGCCACTTCCTCCACCGGCACATCCGGGTCCGGGCGGTGCTGGTAATACAGGTCAATGTGATCCGTGCCCAGTCTCTTCAAAGACGCCTCCACCGACGCCCGGATAACCTCCGGCCGGGAATCCGGCACCAACGGCTTATTGACCTGCGGACTTTCCATATCAAAATGAATTCCGAATTTGGTGGCAATCTTTACCTGATTTCTGTAAGGCGCCAGCGCAGCGCCCACCAGTTCCTCATTGTCATGAGGATGTTCCGGCGTGCCGTATACTTCCGCCGTATCAAAAAATGTGTAGCCCATATCCACTGCCTGCACCAGCAGCTCCGTCATCTCTTTTTTGTCCGCCGGAGCACCGTAAGCGTGGCTCATGCCCATACATCCAAGGCCTACGGCCGATACTGTTAAATCATTTCCCAATGTTCTGTATTTCATATTTTCCTCCTGATATAGTGTCGATGCCGCTGCAAAGCGATTTTATATCTTCCGGCACACTGCTGCGCTTCCTGCGTTTATTACGGCTGCGCGGCAGTCTGCCTGTTCGTTGCTGTACAGGGCAGATTTTCTGTTCTTTTCTAAGTATACGGAAAATATGCGCCGCGCAGAAGTCTCCGTTTCTTTGGAGGTTGAAACCCGAAAGTTATAAGTATTTTATGATACAGTTTCTCTGCTTTTTATGATATGATAGAAAAAATACTATAAACATTTCATCCATGCACTGTGGATTTATAAATAATGGAGGATTATTGTGTTAAGCGCAGACAGACAAAGAATTATTTTAGATCAGCTATATGAGAAAGGTTCCGTCAAAGTATCTGAACTGAGTCAGGAACTGGGCGTCCATGAGGAGACCATCCGCCGGGACTTAAAGGCTCTGGCACAGAAATGGGACATCGATATCGTTTACGGCGGCGCCGTTCTGGAAACCCAGATCACAACCCCGCCCGTACCGGAAATCAATATGCAGTTAAAACGAAATAAAAATTACGAAGAAAAACAGATCGTGGCCCAGAAAGCCGCCGCTCTCATCGAGCCCGGCGAAACCATAGGCTTAAACTCCGGCAGCACTGTGGAATACATCCTCGATTATATCGGAGACAAAAAGCCACTGAATATCATCACCCTAAATGTACACATCGCCTCCAAAGCGCTGCTTCTGGATGGCGTGGACGTCTACATTCCCGGCGGCAAACTCCGCTCCAAATCCGGTTCCGTCATCGGTACCGAGGCAGCGGAATTCATCCGCTCCTTCACCATTGACAAATGCTTCTGCGGCGTCTCCGCTGTCAATTTAAGCAAAGGCATCTGCCACCCGAACTTCGAAGAAATCGCCGGCAACAAGGCCATGGTCGCCGCCTCCCGGCAGCGCTACATCGTCTCTGACTCCAGCAAGATGAACCAGAGCGCTCCCTTCAAGATGATCGATCTCTCCGATGTGGGAGGTTTCATCGTCGACACTCATTTTCCTGAAGAATATCGGGAATATATGGAGCTTCACGGGATAGCGGTGATTTAAACCTGCCCGTCTTCCCATGCAGGCTCCACCTGATTGGCGGTCAGCACCTTCCGAACCCCTTCCTGCACTTTAAAATAATCTTCCAGCAGAGAATCCAGATACTCGCTGCCCGCCTCCTCCAGATGATAATAGACTCTCGTCAGCCGTTTCCCCACCAGCTTCTTATAATCACTCACATATCCTTTGTCAGACAGCTTATAGAGAATCGGGTACAACGCCCCTTCTGTCACGGTGATGGCTCCCTCCGACTGCTCTTTGATCTTCTGGGTGATCTGATATCCATAACAATCTTCCACCCGGAGAATCGATAATAATAATAATTCAATTGTTCCTTTTTTAAATGAATTCCTATTTGCCATGTATGTATATATATCCTTCCGTCATTTACCTTATCGTAAAAATGTGGCAAAATCAATATCTTTTCTTCATAACTTAATTCTCCTCGATAATGATTTCTTTATACATGATATGCTGATCCTGTGCGTTCAAATAATCCTGATACGCCCAATAATAGCAATACCCATTGAAAGCCAGAAAAGCAATCACTACAAATATCAAAAACTTCTTCACATATCCCCTGATTCTTAACTGCCGAAACAAATACTCTTCATCCACTTCTGAAAAATACTCCGATATCACATGAGACGGCGTTCCGAACTCTTCCGTCAGCTCTTCATAGGACAAGTCCTCTTTCTCCTCTGCATACTCCTGCAATGGCGTCTGCAGGTTTTTGATATATTGTCTCTCCATTTTTCCATAGATAGGAAATAGCTTTTTTACTGATTTTAAATATTTTTGGGTAATATCTTTCATACTGCTTCCCCTTTCGCGCTTTTTTTCATTTACAGCCAATTCATATATATTTTCCCAGGAATTATTAAGCATCCTTCCTTCATTTAAACATAACAAACTCAAATTCCAAATATATTATTTTCTTTTGTTTATTATAACCAATTAAATTTAATTTTCAATATATTTGATTCAAATATATATTGACACATTTATCATTTTAATATATGATGATTATATTAAATTTATTACTTTTTATTGCTAAAACAATGTGGCTTTTCCTTCTGAATTGGTACTTATATAATAGATGGCCATCTATTATACACTTGTTTATTTAGTCACCAATCAATCATATCTATTGTATTTGCAAAGGAGGTTTTTTCATGAAAACTAAAAAAATCACATCGTTTCTTTTTACATTTACTATGGCCCTGCTGCTGCTTTTCACCACCGTGCCGACACAGGCCGCGAAGGAAAAGACACAGACGCCGGAACAGGCTTATGAGCAGTTTCTGTCTGAGAAAATCGGGCAGAACAAGTATTTCCAGATTGTAAATATCGGACACAAAAATGCCCCTGTTCTGATTATCGGAAAAGGGCAAAAAGAAGTCGTAAACGGTAAAACCTGTTTCAGGGACTGCAAGGTATATGCATTTTCTGACGGACAGATAAAAAAGATGAAAGCCTTCAGAGATTATGGCGGACGGCTCATCAGTCTGAAAGAAAAGAATGGAAAATATTATCTTTGTAACGGCGGTTCCGATTACTCTTCTCTTTACACCATAAAGAAGGGAAAAGTAATCACCCACGAATATTTCAACTGTCACAGCGCCAAAGGTGCAGACCGCACAGACTGGTCTGTCTTTAAAAAAGAGGGAAAGATAATCAAAAATCTTGGTTATTTAAAGGCTTCAAAATATGAAAAACGAAGAGATTCTTATAAAACCATAGAATCCGCAATTAACTTTATACAAAACACAGCTGCTAACAGAAATTCTATCACAAAATAATACCAAAATTTCACACAGCAGGCACAGTAATTTCTGCGCCTGCTGTACGTTAATAGCCATGATGATATTGAAGGAGAAATATGAAAAAATCAATTTTTATTCTAAGCATGTTTCTTTGTGTTTTCGCTGTATCTGCCTGTAGTCAGTCCGGACAAAGGGAAGCAGTTCCTTCTGCAAGCGGAACGGAAGGTATACATACACCCTCCCAGGATTCGGCAATGAACACGGACAGTATCGTATTATCTCTGGACGAAAATACGCAGGTGAACGCAGAAGTATCAATACCGGAATCTTTGCAAAATATGAAAATGAATCTGGTAAAGGCCCATCGTCCAACGATGAAGGAAGAGGATATTCAAAAGCTTTTTGCCACAGAGATGCATGTTGACAAAAAAGTGATGGACAAAGGCTATAAATCCCGGGAACTGGGGGAATATGATATCTCTTTATTGTATGGTAAAGAGGGAGAATTTATGGAAGTTTCCCCAACCGATATTTATTTTCAGATCCCTGACTATGAATATTACCTGAATTGCCTGTTTACAGATCCTCTCTTTGAATCTTATAATCTCCCTCATTTTTCTCTATCAAAAGATTTATCTTTTGCATCGCGGGAAGATGTGTTTCAGATTCTCAAAGGATACTTTGACGCCTTTGGCATCAATATATCGGATGATTACGAAGCCTATGCCTTAAATCACAAAAAGCTTCAGAAAGAAGAGCAACCGACAGACGCTGAAGGAAACGTTGTGGAAGAATATAGAAAAGCAAGCTGGACAAAAGAAGACGATGCCTACTACTTTATCCTCCATCAGGAGGTTGACGGCGTTCCTATCCGGCAGGTAGCGTATGGAGATGGTTTTCAGGGAACCGGTATTGAACAGACGGAGCTGATGGCCGTTTACGGCGCCAGAGGTCTGATCGCTTTCCGGGAATATTGGGGATATGTACTGGAAGAAACTACGGAAGAACGGGAAATCATCTCTTTGGATCAGGCGCTGGAATCCCTGCAAAAAAATACGATATGCTGCTCACAGAGGATTCCACCCTGTTTGATGAAATCGCTCTGGAACTGATGCCGGTGTTTATCAGAGATAACGAGTATGAGATTCATCCGGTCTGGGCATTTCGGGGACAGATTCAGGTTGAGGACTGGGGAAGTAGTGATATAGAGCTATTCTTTGATGGATTCAGCGGAAAAGAAATCACATCATAATTTGTATATACAATGAATATAACGGACAGGAGATTTATCGTGATGAAACTTTTTCATATTTTGCGGGCCGATGGCACGCGATGGTTCGGACGCCGAAAAATGTGGGCTACTATCATCGGAATTGTTGCAGCTGATTATCTGATGTTAGGACAGGACGCCTCTACTATTCCCGTCTCTTCTGTACTGGACATTGTTTATTTATATATCGGCGATCCGTTTTTTATTCTTTGTCTCATGTTATCTGCCACTGTGATGGGAACTTCTTATTGTGATGAAAGAGAAACCGGCTGCTTCTTTCTTTTGATGAATAGATGCAGCCGAAAAAAATATATCATTTCAAAGATTATACATACGTTTTTCAGCGCTTTGTTTGTTCTGACTGCCGGAACGTTTCTCTGGATCTGCAGTATGCGGCTTTTTATGCCCTGGGCCAACCCTCAGGAAGATTCATTTCGTTCTATAGCGTCAAATGGGATGGGCGAACTTTTACTCAGACAGAATTATCCTCTTTATTTTTTTCTTCATTCCCTTGGATATGGAATGACAGCAGGAATAGTATCCGCAGCAACTTTTCTAATCTCTATGATATTAAAAGACAAGATGTTGGTGCAGGTTTTACCAGTATTACTGTACTATATCAATACCATTTTCTTTCCGTCATATT
>ERZ1643247.414-NODE-414-length-52388-cov-15.565819_pt1 | contig 52388 bp, 41 predicted proteins | sample MGYA00579264_ERZ1643247 | MGnify/ENA primary metagenome ERZ1643247 (study PRJEB29033, sample SAMEA4952262) | chicken gut metagenome | biome: Broiler Chicken; feature: Gastrointestinal Tract; material: Caecum | place: Ireland | collected 2018 | study: Broiler... | reverse complement strand
ACCTTGGCGGAAGGGCGGCTTTGCCGCCCTGAGCATTTCAATTAACAGGGTACCCGCGAAGGGATTGGCCGCACCGTGGGAAAAGCGTTGTCATCGACATCGAGGAGTAATTTTTGCTCCCTTTAAGAAATCCCCGCCCAAAGGCGGGGATTTCTTTTTACAAAGATGCCGTGCGGCCGCCCGGGGCCCCACAAAGGGGACCCAAAGCGGGTCCAACACAGCGGGCCCGCTTTGGGAGAGGAGGAGCAAGGAGGCGTGCGCAGTTTTCGCCGTTAGGCGGAAACGGAGCTTAGCGGAGTTTGCAACGACGATGGAGCGGCGCAAAGGGCCCTCCAAGTATGTAAAATACAGGCACTGTGCAAACTTTGGATCGCTGCGGATTTCGAGCTTCCATAGAGCAGAAACATTTGCTGGCAAGAAATTTTAAAAACCTAGTTGACAGACTGGGAAAATCTGATATAATATGTCATCGTAAAATTGAATTACCTTATCAAGAGCGGCGGAGGGAACGGCCCGATGAAGCCCGGCAACCTGCGGAGGAAGGAAAACTCTGCAAGGTGCTAAATCCGGCGGCAGTGGATCGAAAGATGAGGGTGCGAAGAATCCAAACGCTCCGCCGCGGCGGGGCGTTTTTTTCGCCTCAACACCAGAGAAAGGAATTATACTATGGCAAAGAGACTGTTTACATCGGAATCCGTCACCGAGGGGCATCCCGACAAAATCTGCGACCAGATCTCCGACGCGGTGCTGGACGCGATCCTGGCTCAGGACCCGGCCGCGCGGGTGGCCTGTGAGACCACAGTGACCACCGGCCTGGTCCATGTGATGGGGGAGATCACCACCAGCTGCTATGTGGATATCCCCAAGATCGCCCGGGATGTGGTGCGGGACATCGGATATGACCGGGCCAAGTTTGGCTTTGACTGCGACACCTGCGCGGTGCTCACCTCTATTGACGAGCAGTCCCCCGACATCGCCATGGGCGTGGACAAGTGCCTGGAGGCCAAGGAGGGGGAACAGGACGACGGCCTGGACAACGGAGCCGGAGACCAGGGCATGATGTTCGGCTACGCCTGCGATGAGACGGAGGAGTATATGCCTCTGCCCATCTCCCTGGCCCACAAGCTGGCCCGCCGCCTGACCCAGGTGCGCAAGGAGGGGCTGGTGAACTATCTGCGTCCCGACGGCAAGACCCAGGTCACCGTGGAGTATGACGAGAACGACAAACCCCTACGCATTGACGCGGTGGTGGTATCCACCCAGCACGGGCCCGAGGTGGAGCTGGCCCAGATCCGCCAGGATATGATCGACCTGGTCATCCGTCCCACCATTCCGGCCAGCCTCATGGACAACGACACCAAGATCTACGTGAACCCCACAGGCCGCTTCGTGGTGGGCGGCCCCCAGGGTGACTCCGGCCTCACCGGGCGGAAGATTATTGTGGACACCTATGGCGGCAGCGCCCCCCACGGCGGCGGGGCTTTCTCCGGCAAGGACCCCACCAAGGTGGACCGCTCCGCGGCCTATGCCGCCCGGTGGGTGGCCAAGAACGTGGTGGCCGCTGGCCTGGCCTCCCGCTGCCAGGTGCAGCTGGCCTACGCCATCGGCGTGGCCCAGCCGGTCTCCGTGCGGGTGGACACCTTCGGCACCGGGAAGCTGAGCGACGAGGATCTGTCTGATATGGTCACCACCGTCTTTGACCTGCGCCCCGCCGCCATCATCCGGGACCTGGACCTGCGCCGGCCCATCTACCGCCAGCTGGCCGCCTACGGCCACTTCGGACGGGACGACCTGGACCTGCCTTGGGAGAAGACCGACCGGGTGGATGCCCTTTTGGCCCGGAGATAAGGGAGAGAACGTGTCCCGGTGGAAGGGCGCGCAAGCGCCCTGCGCCTTTTAACGCGGCAGATATCAATTTGAATCCGTGGAATCCAGCCCGGCGAGGTTTCGCTGGGCTGGAATTTTTATGGGTTCGTTTCATGTCATACAATAAAATTTGCTCAATCTTGTGCCGAGAGAGATGCGAATTTGAGACACAATAGACCTTGACGATAAATAATAAGTTTTCTTATAATAATATATGATATAGTAAGAATACTTATTATCTCAGGAGTGTCTCTATGGAATCACTGCACTATCTGTTGATGAAGACCCATACCATCCTGAACCGGCAAATTTTGAACTGTGCGGGAAAGGTTGGGCTGACGGCCGGACAGCCCAAGGTTTTGGAGTTTCTCTCTCAGCATGGGGAATCAGACCAAAAGACCATCGCCTCCTACTGTGAGATCGAGCCGGCCACGGTGGGCAGCATTCTGCTGCGGATGGAGCGCTCCGGCCTGGTCGTCCGGCGGCAGCACGAGGGAAACCGCCGCTCTCTGTTCGTGTCGCTGACAGAGCAGGGGGAGCAGGCGGCTGCGGCAGTGGCGGAGATTTTCAGAGAGACAGAGACGGCGGCGGTTTCCGGCCTTTCGCCAGAGGAACTGGAACAGCTGAAAGGGCTTCTGGACCGGCTGTGGAGGAGCATGGAGACGCATCGTATGCAGCATGACAGCGGAGAGGAGAAAAACGAAATCCAATGACAACAAAACGAACCATAGAAGAGTGGGGAAAGCGGTATCTGGTCTTGTGTGTGGGACTTTGGATTATGTCCCTGGGGGTGGCCTGCTCCATCAAGGGGGCGCTGGGTACGTCGCCCATTTCCAGCCTTCCATACGCCATGAGCGGCTTTCTGCCCCTGACCGTAGGGAGCTGTACCATTATCATGCACGTGGGCTTTATTCTGCTGCAGATTTTGATTCTGCGGCGGCAGTACGACCCCATGCAGCTGATTCAGCTGCCCGTGGCCCTGTTGTTTGGATATCTGACGGATTTTGCGCTGTGGGCAGTGGACTGGATTCAATGTACCGCTTATTGGCAGCAGTGGCTGGTGTGCCTGGTAGGGATCTGCCTGGTGGCTGTGGGAGTCAGCTGCGAGGTAACCGCCGATGTAGCTGTCCTGGCGGGAGAGGGCGTGGTCCTGGCCGTATGTAAGGTGGCGCCGATCCAGTTTTCCGCCATGAAGGTGATCTTTGATGTGACCCTGGTAGTCAGCGCCTGTGTCCTCTCCCTGACGTTTACCGGAGAGATCTCCGGCGTCCGGGAGGGTACCCTGGCCGCGGCCCTCCTGGTGGGGACGCTGACTCGACAGATCCGCCGCCCCATGGGGCAGCTGGAAGCCTGGTTTACCGCGCAAAAGCCGAAGATTGGGGCTGAGTCGCCTCAGATGTGATTGGCCATTTATGTAAGTTAAAATACCCGGAAACAGAGATGCTCTCTGTTTCCGGGCATTTTTTGTGGGACGGGGCTGATCAGGGGGCTGTCAGGGCGGAGCCCCGGTCAAACTGCCGGTAGTAGTCCTTGATGAGGTTCATAAAAGTGCGGGCAGCGGGGGAGAGGAAGCCGTTTTTCTTGTACACCAGGGCCATGGGGCAGGTGAGGGGGGGCTCCCCAACGGTGAAGAAGGAGAGGCGGTCCATGTAGGGGGTGCGGCGGATGCCGCTCTCCTGGAGGAAGGTGAAGCCCATATTCTCGGCCACCAGGTTGATGGCGGTGGTGTTGTTGGTGGTGGTGAGGATGTTCACCGGCTCCACACTCTGGACGCTGAACATGTTGTAGAGCAGCTTGGACAGCCGCCAGTCCTCGGGGAGCATCATCAGCCGCTCCTTCTCCAGACGGCGCAGATCGCCGAAGGGGAGCGGGGCATCACAGGGGCTCTCCAGCCCCCGTACCAGAGGGTGGTCCCGGTGGGTGATGAGCAGGATGCGCTCATGCATCACCAGCTCATAGCTCAGGTCGGTGAGGTCGCTTGGAATGTGCATGAGGCAGAAGTCGGTGACGCTGCTGGCGGCCAGATCCCCCAGCTGGGGCACCGGGGCCTCGTGGAGGACCACCTGTACCTCCGGGTAGAACTGGACAAACCTGGGCAGGATGTCAGGCAGGAGAATGGACCCCCTCCAGGTGGACACCCCGATGTGGAGCTGCGGGGGCTTTTGGGACTGCAGGGTTCTCAGGTCGCTCTCCAGCTGGCGGTCCAGATAGTCCTGCCGCTCCAGATAGGCGTAGAACAGCTCCCCTGCCGGCGTCAGCCGCAGGGGGGTGTGGGAGCGGTCCAGCAGGGTTACCCCCAGATTGGACTCCAGCTTGGCCAGATACTGGCTGAGGTAGGGCTGAGACAGGTAGAGCCGGTCGGCGGCCTTGGAGATGCTGCGCTCCTTGACAATGGCAAGAAAATATTCCGGATTTTTGACAAACATGGGAGAACGCCCCCAAATCGACGAATTTACAGCCATTATCATACCATGAAATGGAGAAAAAGGGAATGGAAAATGAAGATTTCTCCTTGAAAGAGGTGGGTTCAGCGAATTTCCGGGCAGCTTGCAGCAGTTTCCCACCTGTGGTACACTAAGAAAAAATACGGAAGCGGGCCGTGAGGTCAACCGGGACGCGCCGGAGAGCCTGGCCCGGCTGCTGAACGAATCTTTGTGGGAGGAGGATGTGGGATGAGAGAGAACATGAGGGCGGTGGTCTACCGGGAGCAGGGCGTTTTTGCCCTGGAGGAGCGGCCGGTCCCCAAAATTCAGGATCCGACGGACGCTATCGTCCGGGTGACACTGACGTCCATCTGCTCCAGCGATCTGCACATCAAGGGCGGATTTGTGCCCAGAGCGGTGCCGGGGACCATTGTAGGACATGAGTTTGTGGGCGTGGTGGAGGCGGTGGGGGAACAGGTGGCCTCCGTACAGCCGGGGGACCGGGTGGCGGTAAACGTGGAGACCTTCTGCGGCCGCTGCTTCTTCTGCCAGCGGGGCTTTGTGAACAACTGCACCGACCCCAGCGGGGGCTGGGCCCTGGGCTGCCGCATCGACGGGGGACAGGCGGAGTATGTGCGGGTTCCCTACGCGGACAACGGCCTGACTAAAATTCCGGATTCTGTCACCGACCGGCAGGCCCTCTTTACTGGGGATATCCTGTCCACCGGCTATTGGGCGGCCCAGATCAGCCAGATCCAGCCGGGGGACACGGTGCTGGTGCTGGGGGCCGGTCCCACGGGCCTGTGCACCATGATGTGCGCCCGGCTGTACCGGCCCGCCCACATCCTGGCGGTGGAGCCCGACCCGGCCCGCCGGGCGCTGGCCCTGGCCCAGGGCTGGGCGGACGAGGCGGTGGAGCCGGGCCCCCGGGCGGCGGAGGTGCTGAAGAGCTGGACCGATGGCCGGGGGGCCGACGTGGTGCTGGAGGCGGCCGGCGGGAGGGATACCTTCCAGACCGCCTGGCAGCTGGCCCGGCCCAATGCCACGGTCACTGTGGCAGCCATGTACGAGGAGCCCCAGGTGCTCCCCCTGCCGGATATGTACGGCAAGAATCTGACCTTCAAAACCGGGGGCGTGGACGCCTGTCACTGTGGGGAGATTTTGGAGCGCATCGCGGCGGGGAAGCTGAACGCCGAGCCCCTGATTACCCACACCTATCCCCTGGAGCGGGTGATGGAGGCCTACGATCTGTTTGAACAGAAGGGGGACGGCGTGTTGAAAATTGCCGTTCAGCCGTAAGAAAAAGCCCGGCGGGGCGCGTCCTTAGAAGGCGCGTTCCGCCGGTTTTGCATGCAGGTATTAAAACTGCCCCAGATCCCGCACCACCGCGGAGGCCAGCACCAGCCCGGCGGCGGCGGGGACGAAGGAGATGGAGCCGGGGGTGTCCCGCCGGGCGGAGGTGCCGGGACGGGTCTCGCTCCCTGCCGGGGCCTCCGCCTGGGCGGGGCGGATGGGGGAGCGGGGCTCCTCGGTGGAGTAGACCACCTTCAGGTGCTGAATGCCCCGCCTGCGCAGTTCCTTGCGCATCACCCGGGCCAGGGGACAGCCCTGGGTCTTGCTCAGGTCGGTGACCACAAAGGCGGCGGGGTCCAGCTTGTTGCCGGAGCCCATGGCGCTGATGATGGGGATGTTCAGGGCGGTGCACCGGACGGCCAGCTCCAGCTTGGCGGCCACGGTGTCGATGGCGTCCACCACATAGTCGTACTGGGTGAGATCCACTGTGTCCGCATTTTCCGGCAGATAGAACATCCGAATGGCCTCCACATGACAGGCGGGATTGATGTCTTGGACCCGCTCTTTCAGCACCTCCCCCTTGGGGCGGCCGAGGGTGGAGTGGAGAGCGGCCAGCTGCCGGTTTAAATTGCTCTCGGACACGGTGTCGTCGTCGTACAGGTGCAGGGTGCCGATTCCGGCCCGGGCCAGGGCCTCCACGCAGAAGCCGCCCACGCCGCCCACGCCGAAGACAGCCACCTTGGCGGCAGCCAGGCGGGACAGAGGCTCATCCCCGATGAGCATGCGGGTGCGGATGAATGGATCAGACATAGGGAAATCCTCCTTGTGCTGCGTTCAGATGGTCCCAGAATAGCACAGCTTGTCCCGCGCCGTCAAGCGGCGCCGGCGGCTGTGAGTCCCACGCTGGAGCGGGATTCGTCTCTTTCACGAAAAAATCGCTGCGTCATTCTATGCGATTTTGGAATGAAATGGAAAAAATAATTGATTACAACAAAAATATAATAAAAGTGGAGAATATTTAACTATAATAATTGATTTTTGCATATAGGCAAAAAAACGAAAATATTGCACAAAACGGCCCGGGGGAGGGATAAAAAGAACTGTCAGAGTGTCCATTGACGGATCGGGGGGAGGTGGAGTAGGATAGATTCGAAAGAAAGGAGTGAGCGTATATGATGGATGCGATCACCGTTTTGGGTATGCTGGCTGTGGTGTGCGGCATGCTGTGGGCCTTCCAGTCCGAGAAGCTGCGTCTGGGCCGCCGCGAGGGCTGATCCCAAGATAAGAAAGACAGGCCGGAGGTTCCTGCGGGAGCGGTTCCGGCCTTGCTTTTTGTGTTTCGAATGACGAAGGAAGCGGACCATATGTTGGCCCGCTTCCTTTTTGCATCTGGAGACAATCATTTGGGCATGTCCCAGGCCCTGTGGTCGGTGTGGAGGAGTTCCTCGGAGCGGTGGCTGAGGGGCTCGCCCAGAAACTCCCGGTACAGCTGTTGGACCTCCGGATTCTCGTGGGAGAAGCGCAGCTTGCAGGCGCGGTCGATGTCATACAGCCGCTCTCCCCGCACGCCGTAGAGCTCCTCGTCCTCCACGGACACCGGCTGGCCTCCGCCGCCCACGCAGCCGCCGGGGCAGGCCATGACCTCCACAAAGTCGTACTTGGACCGGCCCGCCTTCAGATCCTGGATCAGCTTCCGGGCGTTGCCCAGGCCGCTGACCACCGCGCAGCGGATTTTACTTCCGCCCAGCGCATACTCCGCCTCCCGCAGGCCAGGGCCGGTGCGGACGGCGGCGAAGGCGTCCGGGTCCGGGTTCTCCCCGTTTACCAGGTAGGCGGCGGTGCGCAGGGCGGCCTCCATCACGCCGCCGGTGGCCCCAAAGATGGCACCCGCCCCGGTGTAGGCGCCCAGGGGGCTGTCCAGCTCCTCCTCGGGCAGCTCCATGGGATTCAATTTGTCCGCCCGGATCATCCGCACGAACTCCCGGGTGGTGAGCACCAGGTCCACGTCGGGCCCGGTTTCCGTGCGCATGGTGGGCAGCTCGCACTCCGCCTTCTTGGCCACGCAGGGCATGATGGACACGCAGAAGATCTTCTCCGGAGCCACCCCCAGCTTCTGAGCGAACCAGCTCTTGGTGACGCTGCCGAACATCTGCTGGGGGGACTTGGCGGTGGACAGCTGTCCGGTGAGCTCCGGGTACTGGCTCTTCAAAAACCGCACCCAGCCGGGGCAGCAGCTGGTAAACATGGGCCAGCGCTCCAGGCCGCCCACTTTCAGCCGGTGAAGGAACTCCGTCCCCTCCTCCATGATGGTCAGGTCGGCGGAGAAGTTGGTGTCGAACACATAGTCAAAGCCCAGCCGGCGCAGGACGGCGGCCATGCGCTCTATGGTGGCCTGCTCCCGGGGCATGTCGAAGTACTCCCCCCAGGCGGTGCGCACCGCGGGGGCCACCTGGACCACCGTGATCTTGTCCGGGTCGGCCAGGGCGTCAAAGGCCCTCTGGGTGTCGTCCCGCTCCCGCAGGCCGCCCACGGGGCAGTGGGTGATGCACTGGCCGCACAGGGCGCAGTCCGAATCCTTGATGACCCGGTTGCCCGACACGTCGATGGTGGTCCGCCCGCCGGTGCCCGCCAGGTCCCAGATGCCCAAGGTCTGGATCTTTTCGCACACCTGGATGCACCGCATGCACTTGATGCACTTGTTGTAGTCGTGGTACAGAGGGAAGGTGGTGGTCCAGGCCTTCCGCAGGCCCTGGGGCAGCTGGGTCTCGTATGGCAGGGTGAGAATGCCCAGGTCGTTGGCCACGCTCTGCAGGTGGCAGCTGCCGCTGCGCACACAGGTAGCGCACTTGCAGTCGTGCTGGGAGAGGATCAGCTCCACATTGGTGCGGCGGGTGGCACGGGCCCGGGGGGAGTTGGTGTGGACCACCATACCCTCCCGCACCGGGGTGTTGCAGGCGGTGACCATGGCCCGTTCCCCCTCCACCTCCACGCAGCACACCCGGCAGGCGGCGATCTCATTGAGCCCTTTCAGATAGCACAGGTGGGGGATGTGGATATCCGCCTGGGCGGCGGCCTCCAGGATGGTGGCGCCCTTCTCCACCTGGAGCACCTGTCCGTTGATGGTCAAGGTTACCATTCTGTATTCCTCCCTCCCTTAAAGCTGCCGAAGCCGAAGTGGTCGCACCGCAGACAGCGGCTTGCCTCCTGGTGGGCCTCCTCGCCGGTCATACCCTCCTTCACCAGGGAGAAGTCCCCGGCGCAGCACTCCAGCGTCCGGCTGTGCAGGTTTACCCGGCCGCAGGGGGGCATGCTGGTGAGATGGGCCGGGGGGACCTCCACATCGGTGCGGATCTTGTGGTTGAAGCCCAGAAAGCTGTCGATGTTGGCGGCGGCCACCTTGCCGGCGGCCACCGCCCGGATGACAGTGGCGGGGCCGGACACCGCGTCGCCCCCGGCGAACACATTGTCCACCCCGGGGACCGCGCTGGTGAGGTCGGCCTGAATGGCCCCCCGCTTGGTGGATACCCCGATGGCTTCAAAGGGCTTGGCCTCAATGGCCTGGCCGATGGCCACGATCACATAGTCACAGGGGATGCGGAACTCCTTTGCCTGGGCGTTCCCGGGGGCGGGCCGCCCGTCCCGGCCGTAGCGGCCAATGAGCTGGGGCCGGGTCCACAGGGCGGCCACCTTGCCCTCCTCGTCCGCCTCAATGCGGGCGGGGGCCTGAAGGGGCAGAATCTGGCACCCCTCCGCCATAGCCTCCTCGATCTCCTCGGCCAGGGCGGTCATGTCCTCCACCCGGCGGCGGTAGACGCAGGTGACCTGCTCCGCCCCCAGGCGCAGGGCGGTGCGGGCGGCGTCCATGGACACGTTGCCGCCGCCGATAACGCACACCCGCCTGCCGGTGAAGTCGGGGGAGCTTCCTTCGCCCACCCCCCGGAGGAGCTCCACGGCGCTGATGACGTTGGCGCTGTCCTCCCCCTCCAGGCCCAGCTTCTTGTCCGTGTGGGCCCCGATGGCGATATACACCGCGTCAAAGCTGTTCTGGATGTTCTCCATGGGCAGGTCCTTCCCGATGGAGACCCCCGTCCGCACGGAGATGCCGGCGGACAGGATGTGGGCAATGTCCCGGTCCAGGATGTCCTGGGGCAGGCGGTAGTCGGGGATGCCGTAGCGGAGCATGCCCCCCAGCTTGGGGCGCTGCTCATAGACGGTGACCTTGTGGCCCATGAGGGACAGGTAGTAGGCCGCCGTCAGGCCGCCCGGCCCGCCGCCGATGACGGCCACTGTCTTGCCTGTGTCATCCGCCCGCTCCGGGGCGGGCATATCGCCCGCATGATCCACCGCGTACCGCTTCAGGCCGCAGATGTTCACCGAGTCGTCCACCATCCGCCGGCGGCACTGGCCCTCGCAGGGGTGCTCGCACACATAGGCGCAGGCGGCGGGGAAGGGGTTGTCCTTTCGAATGAGGCGCACCGCGTCCTCGTACCGCCCCAGCCGGATGAGGGAGATGTACCCGGGGATGTCCACATGGGCCGGGCAGGTGGAGACACAGGGCACCGGGTGACTCAGGCCGCTGATGCACCGGCCGTGGAGCACGTGCTCCTCGTAGTCCTCCCGGAAGCCCCGCACCCCCCGGAGCACCATGTGGGCCGCCTCATAGCCGATGGCGCAGTCGGCGGAGTCGGCGATCACCTGGGCGGTGCGCTCGATGAGGTCAATGGTCTCCATGGTGGCGGTACGGTCCAGCACCTGCTCGATGAGCACCGCCAGCTGGCCCAGGCCCACCCGGCAGGGCACGCACTTGCCGCAGGTCTGGGCGTGGCACAGCCGCAGGAAGTTCAGGGACATGTCCACCGGACAAAGCCCCGGCTGGCTGGCGCTGATACGCCGGCCCATGTCCCGGTACAGGTCGTTTAAGACCGTTTGGGCCCGGTCGGGGATCTCAATGGATAGACGGCTCAATGGTTTTCCCTCCTCGTTTATCGTAATGTAGCGGTTGTCAGTTCTTACAAAAAACGGATCGAAATTTGCCCCTGCTTTGATTTCTATGATACCGCCGGAGGATTCCACCGTCAACCTCTTTTTCCAAAAGGACCGGGCCGGAGTTTTCTCCCTCCGGGCAGGAAAAAATTCTGCGCCGCGCATGGAGTGCGCGGCGCAGAAGATTTTCAGGCATTGTTTCCGAAATAGGCCACCAGCAGGTCTACGCACGCCCCATAGGAGCGGATGCCCAGCTCCTGATCGTTGCCTTTCAGAAAGGAGTCGTACACCTGCTCCGCCGTCTCCTCCACGGGGGAGGACAGCTCCGCCCAGTAGGCGTTGTTGGCGTTCCAGTCGTTGGCCATCTCCTGGGTAAAATACTGCTGGACAATGGCGTTCCAGGCGTCCCGGTCCACGGGAGCCAGGGCGTTGCACAGCTGAACCAGGCCGAACAGGTACCCGGAGTATTGAAAGACCGGGTCCCCGCTGGTGACGGCGGCGGCAATGCCCACAAAGTTGGCCTCCTGCTCCGAGGCCACCATCCGCTGATGGGCCATCTCGTGGGCCACAGTGGCGGGGATCATGCAGGCCGGGGCGTCGATGTTCACGTTGGCCTCTCCGGTGAAGGGGAAATACACCCCGGTAAAGCCCAGAATACTCTGGAGCCGGGAGAAAAAGAGGGGCTTTACTCGCACAGAGGGCTCCAGCTCCAGAAAGGGAAACTCCTGGACCAGGTTTTCATAGACGGCGGGGCCCCGGTCAAAGACCTCCTCCAGGGACTCGGCAAACAGGCCGTCCCCGTCCCGCTCCACCTGGGTGGAGAACTCCGCCGCCCGCTGGGCAAACAGGGCGGTCACCTGGGCCAGGGTCTCCACCGAGTAGGGCTCTGCTTTGAGTCCGCTCCTCTCCTGAAAGCTGGAGGCGTAGTAGGCGGCGTTCCACATCCAGCTCACCGCCGCCCACAGCCACAGCAGGGCGGAGGCAAAGGCCAGCAGGCGGCGCAGAAAGCGCCGGCCCGCCCGCTCCCGGACCAGCAGGACCACGGCCCGGATGAGCCAGGCGGCGCTTCCCGCTAAAAGCAGGGCGGTGAGCACCTCCGCCACAGAAAACCAGGGGAGCAGGGACCACACCCGCCCCAGGAACTGCTCCGCCGGGGCCATGAAGCCGGACACCCAGCCGTCCATCAGGGCTTTTTGCCCCTTGAGGCACTCAAAGAGCAGGACCAGCAGAGCGGGCAGGATCAACATGACGGGCAATAGAATTTTTGGGGGAGAAAATCGGCGCATTAGGGACTCCTTTCCGGAAAAACTGCGTGGGTCAGAGACGGACCGGGCTGGTGGTCCACTCCCGGCCGGGGGTGGGGACGGCCTCCAGGCACAGGTCGTACAGGTCGGTGCACCGTGCCTCCAGGTCAAAGAGCCGCCGACCCGGGCCGTCCAGGCTGCGGGCGTGGGCGGGTTTGGTGAGGATGGGCAGATGGGCCCGCTCCTTCATCTCTTTCAAAACGGCCTGCCCCCGGCCGTTAAAGCCCAGCACCCGGAGATAGGGGGGCTGGGCCGGCCGGTCCTCCCGGGTGAGACCCAGCCAGGCCCACACCAGCAGCCGCCGCATGCGGGCCTGGGTCCAGTGCTTGGGCTTGGCCAGGGCGATAAATTCCCCCAGGGTGCGGCACTGCGCTCCTGCCCGCTCCAGCCGGGGCGGCAGGCCCTCTCCTGCGCCGCTGTCCGGGATATTGGCCCAGTCCTCCGCCGTCATGGTGCGCAGGCGGGCCAGCAGGCCCCGCTCCGCCCGCTCCAGGCTGGGGCCGCTCCAGCCGGCCCGCAGCACTTCCAGCCCGTTTTTGGGGAGGTAAGGCGCCAGAGCCGCCCAGTCCTCTCCCTCCAGAAAGGCGCGCAGCTGGGTGGCGGAGCAGAACCGGGGCCGCTCTGTCCCCCGCATCAGGCTGTCGTGGGGGGCGCCCTCCCGGCGGATGGTCATGGGCCGGATGTCACGGCTCAGTCTGTCCAGGGCCCGGATGTACTCCACCCCCAGGTTGTTGTTGGGGGTGGACAGAAGCTCGGCCAGTTCCGGCCCCAGCAGCCCTTCCACCGCCCTCTGCCGGGCGGCGGCGAAGGGCGTCCCCTCGTCTACAAGGCGGCGCAGGCCGGCCTCGTACTCCGGGCTGTTGAGACAGCTGGCGGCGCGCCGGAGCTTGTCCGCGTCCCCGCACTCGCTGCCAAAGGAGAGCACGTCCACCACCTGGGCGGCGGCCAGCAGCCCCACCGCCCCCCGGGCGAAGGTCTCCGCCGAGGACACGGCCCACACCGTGGGCAGCTCCAGCACCAGGTCCGCGCCCCCCAGCAGGGCCAGCCTGGTCCGGGTCCACTTGTCCGCAATGGCGGGCCGCCCGCCCTGCACCCAGTGGCCGCTCATCACCGCTGCAATGGCGCAGTCCTCCCCCAGCTGTGCCCGGGTGCAGGCGATTTGATAGGCGTGTCCCGTATGAAAGGGGTTGTACTCCGCCACGATGCCGGCGATTTTCATAGTGTGCCTCCCTGTCTGTGGAAACGGATTTGGAAAAAGAGTTTCTTTTTTTTCGGGGAAAAAAGAAATTTTTTCCCCGAAAGTGGTTGTCCTGGCGGTGGAAAAGCGTTACAATAAATTGAACCGCGGCGTTGGACTGTCTCTTTAGTTTACTACATTCCAAACGTCAAAGACAAGCCCGGCAGTTGTAATTTTGGAAAAGGAGATTGATTCCCATGAACATTCTTGTCATCAACGCAGGCAGCTCTTCCCTGAAATACCAGCTCCTCAACCCCGACACCCAGGAGGTGCTGGCAAAGGGCCTGTGCGAGCGCATCGGCATCGACGGCAAGTTCACCTATAAGCCCGCCGGCAAGGACCCCATCAAGGACGCCGACGTGGCTATGCCCACCCACTCTGAGGCCATTCAGACCGTGCTCCACGCCCTGGTGGACGAGAAGAACGGCGTCATCAGCTCCATGAAGGAGATCGACGCGGTGGGACACCGGGTGGTCCACGGCGGCGAGAAGTTCGCCCAGTCTGTCCTGATCACCGACGAGGTGATGGCCGCCATCGAGGAGTGCAATCCTCTGGCCCCCCTGCACAACCCCGCCAACATCATCGGCATCAAGGCCTGCCAGGAGCTGATGCCCGGCACCCCCATGGTGGCCGTGTTCGACACCGCCTTCCACCAGACCATGCCCCCCGTGGCCTACACCTACGCCCTGCCCTATGAGTACTATGAGCAGGACAAGGTCCGCCGCTACGGTTTCCACGGCACCAGCCACAAGTACGTGTCCCAGCGGGCCGCCGCCATGCTGGGCAAGCCCATTGAGGAGCTGAAGCTGATCTCCTGCCACCTGGGCAACGGCTCCTCCATCACCGCCATTGACGGGGGCAAGAGCGTGGACACCTCCATGGGCTTCACCCCTCTGGCCGGCCTGCCCATGGGCACCCGCTCCGGCGACCTGGACGCGGGCATCCTGGAGTACCTGATGCACAAGCACGGCTACAACATTGACGAGATGCTGAACGTGCTGAACAAGAAGTCCGGCGTGCTGGGCATCTCCGGCGTCTCCTCCGACTTCCGCGATCTGGAGGCCGCCGCTCCCCAGGGCAACCAGCGGGCTCAGCTGGCGCTGGACGTCTTTGATTACAGCGTGAAGAAGTTCATCGGCTCCTATGCCGCCGCCATGGGCGGGGTGGACGCCATCATCTTCACCGCCGGCGTGGGCGAGAACGGCCCCGACACCCGGGCCAACGTGGTCTCCGGCCTGGAGTTCATGGGCGTGAAGATCGACCCCGAGAAGAACAACACCCGGGGCAAGGAAGTGGACGTGGCCACCGACGACTCCAAGGTGCGGATTCTGGTCATCCCCACCAACGAGGAGCTGATGATTGCCATGGACACCGCGGCGATCACCCGCGGCTGATTTCCAACGCAGCAGCCCTCCCGGCGCATTGCGCCGGGAGGGCTTTCTTTGTTGGTGGGGATGACCAGCGAATTGCCGCGGCGCGGCAATTCGCGCAGGGCGAATTCACTTCGCCCGAGCATAAAAAGGACCGGGGCCCCCGGCGGGCCTTGGCCCGCTGGGGAGCATCCCCACCAACGAGGAGCTGATGATCGCCATGGATGCTGCCGCCATTGCCCGCAGCTGATTTCCGGCATTGTGGTCCTCCCGGTGCGCTGCACCGGGAGGATTTTTATAAAAATGAGACCGAAGCAGCTGTGCTGCCTCGGCCTCATTTTAATCAATTCGTATTCAGGAAAGAGACTTAGTGGATCATGCTGGCCACTTCGGCGGCGAAATCCTCCTCCGCCTTCTCGATGCCCTCGCCGGTCTGGAAGCGGGTGAACGCCTTGACGGCGATCTTGCCGCCCAGCTGCTTGGCCACCTCGGCGATGTGCTTCTCCACGGAGACCTTGTTCTCCTTCACGAAGGCCTGCTGCAGCAGGCAGTTCTCCTCGTAGTACTTGCCGATGCGGCCCATGACCATCTTCTCGATGATGTTCTCGGGCTTGTTGGCGTTCTTGGGGTCCTCCTTGGCCTGGATGAGCAGAATCTCCTTCTCCTTGTCCAGGGTGGCCTGATCCACGTCGGACTTGTCCAGGTAGGCGGGGTTCATGGCAGCGATCTGCATGGCGATATCCTTGCCCAGCTCGGTGACCTTGCCGACCTCGATGCCCTCAACCTCCAGGTTGACCAGCACGCCGATCTTGCCGCCCATGTGGATGTAGGGCACGTTCACGCCCTCGGCATAGCGGACGAAGCGGCGGACCTGGATGTTCTCGCCGATGGCCAGCACCTTGTCGGCGGTGACGTCGGCCACGGTGCGGTCGGTGCCGGGGTAGGTGCAGGCCTTCAGGGCCTCCACGTCGGCGGGGTTCTCGTTGGCCACGATGGTGGCCAGGTCCTTCACGAAGCCCTGGAACACCTCGTTCTTGGCCACAAAGTCGGTCTGGGAGTTGACCTCGATGACCACGCCCACGCCGTTGTCGGCGGTGATGGCGTAGGAAACGCCCTCGGCGGCAATCTTGCCGGCCTTCTTGGTCTGGGCGGCCAGGCCCTTCTCACGCAGCCACTCAATGGCCTTGTCAAAGTCGCCGTTGGCCTCGGTGAGGGCCTTCTTGCAGTCCATCATGCCAACGCCGGTCATCTCGCGCAGCTTCTGTACGTCCTTCGCGGAAATTGCCATAGTGCATTACCTCCAAATAAAATAAAAATGGGAGCCATTCAAAAAAGCGCCCGCCCTCCGGCGGGCGCTTTGAAAGCGGTGTCGGGAATTACTCAGCGGTCTCGGGAGCGGCCTCAGCCTCGGCGGCGGGAGCCTCGTCCTGGCCCTGCTTGCCCTCCTGGATGGCGTTGGCCATCACGCCGGAGATCAGCTTGATGGCGCGGATGGCGTCGTCGTTGCCGGGGATCACATAGTCGATCTCATCGGGGTCGCAGTTGGTGTCCACGATGGCCACAATGGGGATGTGGAGCTTGCGGGCCTCGTTGATGGCGTTGCGCTCCTTGCGGGGGTCCACCACGAACAGGGCGCCGGGGAGCTTCTTCATCTCGGTGACGCCGCCCAGGTACTTCTCCAGTTTGGCAATCTCGCCCATGTGCTTCATGACTTCCTTCTTGGGCAGCATGTCAAAGGTGCCGTCCTCCTGCATGCGCTTGAGCTGGTTCAGACGGTCCACGCGGCCGCGCATGGTCTTGAAGTTGGTGAGCATGCCGCCCAGCCAGCGGGCGTTCACATAGTACATGCCCACGCGGGAGGCCTCCTCCTTGATGGCCTCCTGGGCCTGCTTCTTGGTGCCCACGAAGAGGATGGTCTCGCCCTTCTCGCCCAGCTCGCGGACGAAGTTATAGGCCTCCTCCAGCTTCTTCACGGTCTTCTGCAGGTCGATGATATAGATCCCGTTGCGCTCGGTGTAGATGTAGGGCGCCATCTTGGGATTCCAACGACGGGTCTGGTGGCCGAAGTGCACGCCGGCCTCCAGCAGCTGCTTCATAGATACGACTGCCATGTTTTGTTTCCTCCTAAAATTCAGTTTGATCTTTCTGGGCGCGTCATATTCCCCGCCAACCGGAGCGGTTCTGCCCCAGCACCGGGCGGAAAATCAGCACTCCCAGGCATAATGCCCTGGTAGTATACCACAGGTTTCGGTGGAATGCAAGCAGTATTTCCCAAAAAACGGCGGAATATTTACGAATTTCGAGGATGGGTCAGTCCTACGGCAGCTTGGAGAGCATCACTGCCAGCTCCGCCCGGGACACCGGGGCCCCGGGCCGGAAGGTGCCGTCGGGCATGCCGGTCACCACCCCGGCGGCGTACAGCCGCAGGACGGCCTTGTAAGACCAGGAGTTGCCCCCGGGGCTCAGATCCGGAAAGGGATTTTTCAGCGCGGTCCCCCCGAGGCCGGGCCGGACCCGGTCCAGCATGACGGCGATCTCCTGCCGGGTGACCGGCTCCTCCGGAGCGTACCGGCCGCCGCCCACCCCGGCGGCCAGCCCGGCCTCATAGGCGGCCTGGACATACCCGGCGGCCCAGTGGCCCCTCAGGTCGGAGAAGGCGGAGCCGGAACCCCTGGGGCTCAGCCCCGCCAGGCGGCACAGGACCACCGCCGCCTCGCCCCGGGTGAGGGTGCGGTCGGGGCCGAAGGCGGTGTGGGACAGCCCGGTCATTTTCCCCTGGTCCGCCGCGTCGATGATGTAGGGGACCGCCCAGTGGCCCTGGCTGTCCTCAAAGGTCCAGCCGTTGAGCCACAGGGAGTAGTAGTCCCACACCCGGGTATCCTCCTGGCCCAGGCTCCAGCTCCCCGCCCCCAGCAGGCCGTACTCCTCCACCAGGGAGAGCTGCGCCTTTTTGGAGTGCTCCGACTCGTACCAGATGGTGTAAGTACCGGCGGTGAGGGTCACACCGTTGATCACCGGCTTGGGGTCGGCGGCGGTTACGGTGATCCGGGCGTATGCGGAGCCGGAGGCGGCGTCCTGGTTCGCCTGGCCCCGGTAATTGGCAATCAGGGCCTGGATCTGGCTCTCGCTGATCCCGTGGCCCTGCATGAGGGCGCCGCTGTCGCTCCAGATGCGCCCGAAGAAGGGGAGGCCCAGCACCAGCTTGTCCGCCGGGACGTATTTGAGGGCGTACTGGATGGACCGCTCCTGAAAGGCCCGGCTGGCCACCGGGCCGGAGGGCCCCCCCTGGTAGTGCTCGTCGTAAGTCATAAGCATTAAATAGTCGGCGGCCGCCCCCAGCCGCCGGTAGTCATAGGAGCCGTGCCAGCCCTGGGTGTAGCCGTAGGGGTTGGCGGCCACCGACACCGCCACAATTTTGTCCTCCGGCAGCTTTTGGCGCAGAAGCTCCACAAATTCCGAGTAGGCGTTCCGGTCCTGGTGGGTCACGTTCTCAATGTCCACGTTCACGCCGTCCAGGCCGTACCGGACCACCGCCCGGGCGATCTGCTCCGCCAGCTGTTTTCGATTGCTCAGGGCCTTTCGCCCCAGCTCCCGGTCCCAGTGGTTGCTGAGGAAGGGGACCACCCGCACCCCGCGCCGGTGCATCTGCTCCACGAAAGCGGCGGCGTCGTTTCCGCCGGTGAAATTCAGGGTGCCGTCGGAATTTAGGTTGAAGTAGTTGGGGGAGATCTCGTCCAGGGAGCCCTGGGTCCCATCCACCCGCTCTACATAGGAGGAGGGGCTGCCGAAGTAGACATAGGACATGCTGAACCGCCGGGCGGCCGCCGCCGGGGTAAGAAAAGTGGTCAGCAGCAGGGCGGTGCAGCTCAAATGGAAAAGACGTTTGGGGAATCGCATGAAAAGCTCCTTAACATAGTGTGTGAGTAGGGATATACACGAACAGTATACGGATTTTTACGGCAGGTGCAAGGCAAAATGTTTTCCAGGAGTGGATAGGAGCCGGCCGGAGCGGGAAAAAGAGGCGTGGACAGGGGACCTCCGCCTGTGGTAAAGTGGAGAAAAGAAAGCGGCCGCCGGACGGCCGGAAGCGGGAGGCGCTCTATGGAAAAACAGACTCTGGTGGAACAGACCACCCAGCGGCTTTTGGAGATGATCCAGCGGGAGGGGTACGGCCCGGGGGACAAGCTGCCCACCGAGACGGAGCTGGTCCGGCGTCTGGGGGTGGGCCGGAATACCGTGCGGGAGGCCCTGCGGAGTTTGGCCTCCCGGAACGTGGTGACCGTCCGCCAGGGGGCGGGCACCTTTATCTCGGAGAAGAACGGAGTGGCGGACGACCCCCTGGGCTTTGCCATGATGGAGGACCCGGAGAAGCTCACCCGGGACCTGCTCCAGATCCGGGTGATGCTGGAGCCCCCCATCGCCGCCCTGGCCGCACAGAACCGGGGGGAGGAGGACCTGGAGCGGCTGCGGGCCCTGCTGGAGGAGATCGAGGGGCGCATCGCCCGCCGGGAGGAGTACGCCCAGCTGGACTCCCAGTTCCACGCCCAAATTGCGGTGTGCAGCCATAACGCCGTAGTGTCCAATCTGATCCCGGTGATTACCGAGGGGGTGCGGACCTTTGCCCGGACGGTGGCGGAGCCGGAGTATGTCCAGACCCTGGCCTCCCACCGGGCCGTCTATGAGGCCATCCGGGAGGGCCGGGCGGCGGACGCCCAGGAGGAGATGCTCTACCACCTGCTCTACAACAAAAAGCGCTACCGCCACGGGTAGCGGAAACAGGGGAGATTTATGGGAGGAATTTTGCAAAAATTCCTCCCATCTTTCTTGACAACACCGGGACAATGTGGTATATATGGCTTAAATTCATGGGATGAATTTAAAACCTTAGGAGGGTGGATATGGAGCAGCTTTATGATGTGCTGATCATCGGCGGCGGCGTGGTGGGCAGCGCCATTGCCCGGGAAATGAGCCGGTACCGCCTGAAAATCGGCGTGCTGGAGAAAAATCTGGACGTGTGCTATGAGACCAGCGGGCGCAACTCCGGGGTGGTCCACGGGGGCTTCGCCTACGACACCGGCTCTTTGAAGGCCAGACTGTGCGTGGAGGGCAACCAACTCATGGGACAACTGACCCGGGAACTGGACGTGACCTTCCAGCGCTGCGGCAAGGTGCTGGTGGGCAACACGGAGGAGGACCTGGAGAACCTGCGGCGCACCATCGCCCAGGGGGAGGCCAACGGGGTGCAGGGCCTGCGCCTGGTGGACGAGGCGGAGCTCCACCGGCTGGTGCCGGCGGTGGTGGGGAAGTTTGCCATGTTCTCCCCCAACAGCGGCATTGTGGACCCCTTCGGCCTGACCATCGCTCTGGCGGAGAACGCCCACCACAACGGGGTGGACTACCGCTTCGGCTGTGAGGTCACCGGCCTGCGCAGGGACGGAGACGGGAACTGGCGCGTCTCCACCGCCAGAGGGGAGTTTGCGTCCCGCTGGGTGGTGAACAGCGCCGGCCTGGGCTGTGGGGCAATTTCGGAGCTGCTGGGCATCCGCGGCTACCACGTGGTGGGGTCCAAGGGGGACTACATCATCCTGGACAAGCGGGTGGGCCATCTGCTGCCCATGCCCGTGTACCCGGTGCCCAGCAACACCTATATGGGCATCCACGTGACCAACACGGTGGACGGAAACGTGATTGTGGGCCCCAACGCGGAGCTCACCGACAACTTTACATACTACGGCGTGCCCCAGAAGAACATGGACTACCTGGCCCAGAGCGCCTCTCAGCTCTGGCCCCACATCCACAAGGGGGACTGCATCCGTAACTACTCCGGCATCCTGCCCAAATGGGTGGATGAGAACGGGGTGATTCAGGACTTCAAAATTGAAATTCGGGACGACCTGGCCCCCAACGCCATCAACCTGATGGGCATCGAGTCCCCCGGCCTCACCGCCTGCGTGCCCATCGCCCGGTACGCCATCGCCCTGATGGGGGAGCGGGAGAAGCTGGAGCCCAACCCGGACTTTGACCCGGTGCGGAGGGGCATCCGCCGCTTCGCGGACATGTCCCAGGCGGAGCGGGAGGCGGCCATCCGGGAGAACCCGGACTACGGGGAACTGGTGTGCCGGTGCGAGAAGGTCACCCGGGCGGAGTTGCTCCAGGCCATCCACAACCCCCTGGGAGTGAGCACCATGGTGGGCATCAAGTACCGCACCCGGTCCATGATGGGCCGGTGCCAGGGGGGGTACTGCCAGATGCGGCTGGCCCGGATGCTGGAGGAGGAGCTGGGCAGGAAGGAGACCGAGATCCTCTACGCCCGGGAGGGCTCCCAGATGTTTTACGGAAAAGTGCGGGAGGAGGCCGAGTGATGGAAGCGAATATCGTGCAGGAACTGACGCTGGAACATGTGGACGTGGTGGTGGTGGGCGGCGGCCCCGCCGGCCTGGCCGCCGCGGTGGAGCTCCATAAGAAAGGGATCACCCACATGGTGGTGCTGGAGCGGGAGAAGCAGCTGGGGGGCATTCTGCGCCAGTGCATCCACGACGGCTTCGGCCTCACCCGGTTTCAAACCACTCTCAGCGGGCCGGAGTACGCCCAGCGCTTCATCCGGGAGGCGGAGGAGCTGGGAATCCGGTGCATCACCAACGCCTCGGTGGTGGAGATCACCCCGGACAAGGTGGTCACCGCCGCCACCCGGGCGGGACTGCGCCGGTGGAAGGCCAAGGCGGTGGTGCTGTCCATGGGCTGCCGGGAGCGCACCCGGGGGGCCCTGGGCATCCCCGGCGAGCGGCCGGCGGGGGTGTTTACCGCCGGGGTGGCCCAGGCCTACATCAATCTCTATAACCGCATGCCTGCCAAAGAGGTGGTCATCCTGGGCTCCGGTGATATCGGCATGATTATGGCCCGGCGGCTCACCCTGGAGGGGGCCCATGTCCACGGGGTGTTTGAGGTGCAGCCCTACCCCAGCGGCCTGCCCCGGAACATCCAGCAGTGCCTGGAGGACTACGACATCCCCCTGTATCTGAGCCACACGGTCACCGACATCCACGGGGGCAGCCGCCTGACGGGGGTCACCGTCTCCCAGGTGGACGAGAAGGGGACCCCCATCCCCGGCACAGAGCGGGAGTACCCCTGCGACACCCTGATTTTGTCGGTGGGGCTCCTGCCGGAAAATGAGTTGTCCCAGGAGGCCGGGGTGGTGCTGGATGGCCGCACCCGGGGGGCGGTGGTGGATGAGCACTACCAGACCAGCGTGGAGGGGATTTTTGCCGCCGGCAACGTGCTCCACGTCCACGATCTGGTGGACTTCGTCTCTCTGGAGGCGGAGCGGCTGGCGGACTGGACCGCCCGCTATGTGCGGGAGGGGACATTGCCTCCGTGTCCTCTGGATGTTCAGGCCGGGACCGGCGTGGGCCACACGATCCCGCAGAAAATCAGCGGGACAGAGGACGTGCGCCTGTCCCTGCGGGTGCGCGCCCCCTTCCGGGACGGGAGCATCGTGGTGCGGCAGAACGGCCGGGAGGTGGTCCGAAAGCCCATGAAAAAGGCCCTCCCCGCCGAGATGATCTGGCTGGAGATCCCGGCGGACCGGCTGGACCGGCAGGGCGATTTGGAGGTGTGTGCGGAATGGTGAAGGAGTTTACTTGCATTGTGTGCCCCAATGGGTGTACTATTACAGCAGAGGCGGAGGCCAGAGGGGACGGCGCCTATGCCGTCCGCTCGGTCCAGGGGGCGGCCTGTCCCCGGGGGACGGCCTATGTGGAGCAGGAGCTCACCGATCCCCGGCGGACCATCGCCACCTCGGTTCCGGTGAAGGGGGGCGAGCTCCCCCTGGCCAGCGTGCGCCTCACCGCCCCCATCCCGAAGGGGGAGATCTTTGCGGCCATGGAGGCCATGAAGCGCTGTGTGCTCACCGCCCCGGTGGAGGCCGGGACGGTGGTGATCTCCCACCTGCTGGGGTATGAGGCGGACGTGATTGTGACCAAATCGGTGGGGGAGAAGGGGCGCGGCTAGGCCCGTCCGGGGCCCCCGGAGGCCGAAAACCGACCAGTGAGGTGACCCCATGACGGAGTATTACATCCCCACCCAGGCCAGTGAGACGGAATTTGTGGAGAAGCGCTCCCGGTTCATCGGCCACGTGTGGCGGGTGGACAGCGAGGAGGAGGCCCGCGCCCGCATTGAGGAGATGAAGAAGCGCTACTACGACGCCCGGCACAACTGCTGGTGCTACCTCATCAAAGACGGGCCGGTGCGCTACTCCGACGACGGAGAGCCCCAGGGCACGGCGGGGCAGCCCATGCTCAACGTATTTCAGCGGGAGGGCGTGGTCAATGTGGTGTGCGTGGTCACCCGGTACTTCGGCGGCATCCTGCTGGGGGCGGGCGGCCTGGTCCGGGCCTATACCCAGAGCGCCAAGGACGCCCTGGACGGGGCGGGGATCTCGGTGGTCCGCCGGTGGGTGGAGATTCTGCTGCCCTGCTCCTACGCCCAGTACGAGCGGGTGAAGCTGGAGACCGAGGGTTTCGGCGGCGTCATCGCCGAGGCGGACTACGGGGCGGACATCGCCCTCACCGTCCTGCTGCCCGAGGAGCGCTGGGAGGACTACCTGGCCCATATGCTGGACATCACCGCCGGGACCGTGGAGGGCATGGTCTGCGGCGAGCGGTTTCAGGACGTGCCCTGGCGGGCGCCCAGAGAGAAGGAGGAGTGACCATGGAAGGGACTGCGGTAAACACCCTGTTGGCCTGTATGGAGAACTACAACGAGGCGGTGAAAAAGATGACCGCCAAGCTGCGGCCGGGGGACGGACTGCTGGGCTTCGGCCGGGACCCCAAGCGGGACCCCTGCCATATGGAGTTTTATGAGGCCGTGGGAGAGGCGGTGGGCCGGATGGTCCAGGAGGGCCTCACCCCGGCGGAGGCGGAGGAGGCCGTACGGTTTTTGGTCACCCTGGCTCAGGAGGAGCGGTATTTCGACCTGACCCAGCCCATGCGGGAGGCCGTCCAGGGCCACGCCCGAACCTTGGTTCCCCTCCTGGAGCCGGAGACGGCCCGGGAGCTGGCCGCCTGGTACAATAAAACGTACCCACGCCGCCGCCGTCTGCCGGTGCAGAATCAGCTGCTCCGAGAATTGGAGCGGCGGGCCAACGGAAAATAAGAGAGATAGGATCGTTTCAGGGCCGGAGCTGGCGTCAGCTCCGGCCCTTTTGTATCTGCCGGCGGATTCGTCCTTGACAGGGATGAGGTGTAGAAGTATAATTTGTAATACAAGTAATACTAACGAGGAGGGCGAAAGATGGAGACCGGAAAATACATGAGCTCTGTGAAGGTGGGGCCCAAGGGGCAGATCGTCATTCCCAAGGAGGTGCGGGAGATGTTCCAGATCCAGCCGGGGGACACCATGCTGATTTTGGCCGACGCCCAGCGGGGCATCGCCCTGGAGCGCTACCAGGTGTTTGAACAGATCGCCGACGCCATCTTTGCCGGACGGGCCAAGGAGTTCTATCCCGACCACAGCGAGTCGGACTCCCAGGCCTTTGCCCAGGCCATCCGGGAGATGAAGGACCCGAAGAACACGGAGGAGGGGTGAGGCCGTGGCGCGCATCGCCTTTTTCAGCATCTACGCCTTTGGCCACACCAACCCAACCTTGGCCGTGGTGGGGGAGCTGACCCGGCGGGGACACCGGGTGCGCTACTACTCCTTCTCCCCATTTCAGAAGGCGATCAAGGCGGCGGGCGGTGAGTTTGTGCGGTGCGACGCCTATCTTCCGCCTCCGCCCCCCGATGTGGACCGCCAGGTGGGCCGGGACTTTGCGGGGCTGGTGGAGATGATTACGGACACCACTCTGGCCATGGACGGCCCAATCGGCCGGGACCTGCGGGAGTTTGCCCCCCACTGCGTGGTGTCCGACTCCCTGTGCTTCTGGGGAAAGCTGTGGAGCGCCAAGCTGGGACTGCCCTATGTGTGCTCCACCACCACCTTTGCCTTCAACCGGGAGACGGCCGGGATGATGAAGCAGACGCCGGGGCAGCTGCTCCGCCTGCTGATGGGGTGCGGGCGCGTCCGGCGGTGCATGGAGCGGCTGCGGGAGGAGGGATACCCGGTGTGCGGCCTGCTGGACCTGATCCAGAACAGCAATGACACGGACACCATCGTATATACCTCCCGGGCCTTCCAGCCCAAGGCGGACACGTTCTCCTCAAAGTACGCCTTTATCGGTCCATCCATTCCGGAACAGATCGGAGCGGGGGAGAGGGCGTGGGAGGGGTGCTGCTACATCTCCCTGGGGACGGTGAACAACCGGAACCTCCCGTTTTATCAGGCGTGCATTGAGGCCCTCCGGCAGGAGAGCATCCCCGTGGTGATCTCGGTGGGGGAGCAGACCGGCCTGTCCGCCTTTCGGGACGTGCCGGAGCATATATTCCTCCGGCCCAGGGTGGACCAGCTGGCAGTGCTGGCCCAGGCCAGCGTGTTTGTGACCCACTGCGGCATGAACAGCGCCAGCGAGGGCCTCTATTTCGGGGTGCCCCTGGTCCTGTACCCCCAGCAGGCGGAGCAGGGCCTGGTGGCCCGGCGGGTGGAGGAGCTGGGGGCGGGGCTCCGCTTGAGGAGAGCCTCGCCGGAGGCCATCCGGGCGGCGGTGCGCCAGGTACGGGAGCAGCGGTCCTACCGCAGCCGGGCCCGGGAGATCGCCGCCGGCTTCCGGGACGCCGGGGGATACCGGCGGGGGGGCGGACAAGATTTTAGAGGCGGCGGCCCGGGGAGGCGGGGCTTGTGCGGAAAATCCTCCTATGCTATAATCCAGGCATCTAGGCCTTGTTTGAAAATTGGAAATGTGTCCAACGGCGAGGAATTTTTTCGCCAGGCAAGGCGATTTGACGCGGCAATACTTTGTGTATTACAGGGGAAATCAACGCAGTATGGCGGGAAAAGACCCGCCGTTTGGGCATATTGACATTTTTCAAACATGGCCCAACCAAAGACAAAGGAGGCATACCGTGAAGCTTCAATACTGTGTGAACCGGACGGGGGCCGTTCCCCCGGAGAAGCTGGCCCTCACCGGCCTGGAGGTGCAGAAGGCGGCCCGGGCCTTCCACAGCACCATCCCCGGCTATGAGCCCACCCCTCTCACCGCTCTGGACCACCTGGCCCGGCGGCTGGGGGTGTCCCAGGTGCTGGTGAAGGACGAGTCCAAGCGCTTCGGTCTGAACGCCTTCAAGGCCCTGGGGGGCAGCTACGCCATGGCCCGGTACCTGGGAGAACAGCTGGGACTGGGCCGGGACCAGCTCACCTTTGAGGCGCTGGGGACGCCGGAGGCCCGGGAGAAGCTGGGGGAGCGGACCTTCGTCACCGCCACCGACGGCAACCACGGCCGGGGAGTGGCCTGGGCCGCCCGGCAGCTGGGCCACCGGGCGGTGGTGTACATGCCCAAGGGGAGCGCCCGGGAGCGGCTGGAGAACATCCGGGCCCAGGGGGCCCAGGCGGAGATCACCGGCCTGAACTATGACGACGCGGTGCGCCTGGCCGACCGGATGGGCCGGGAGCACGGCTGGACCCTGATCCAGGATACCGCCTGGCCGGGGTATGAGGACATTCCCGCCTGGATCATCCAGGGCTACACCACCATCGCCCAGGAGATCGCGGACCAGCTGGAGGAGCGGGGCTGGGAGAAGCCCACCCACCTGTTTCTCCAGGCGGGGGTGGGTAGCTTCGCGGGGGCTATGCTGGGCAGCTTTGCCGCCCGGTGGGGCAGGGACTGCCCCGTCGCCTGCATCGTGGAGCCGGACCGGGCGGACTGCCTCTACCGCAGTGCCAGGGCGGGGACCATCACCCCGGTGACCGGGGATCTGGACAGCATGATGGCCGGCCTGTGCTGCGGCGAGCCCTGCACCGTCAGCTGGCCCATCCTCCAGAGAGGGGCGGCCGCCTTTGTGTCCTGCGGGGACGAGTACGCCGCCCGGGGCATGCGCCTGCTGGGCCGACCTGAGCCGGGGGACCCGGCCATCATCTCCGGAGAGTCCGGGGCGGTGGGCGTGGGCGTGCTGGCCGCCATCCTGTGCGAGGAGGGGCTGGAGGACCTGCGCTGGACCCTGGGGCTCAATGAGCGCTCCCGGGTGCTGTGCATCAGCACCGAGGGGGACACCGACCGGGAGAACTACCGCCGGGTCTTGGATGGCGCGCGGTTCTGAAAACGCCGCTGCTCTCCCGGCCTGTGCTTTTATTTATGATTTCCAACAGCCTGGGGCGGACATGTTTGTGTCCGCCCTTTCTTTGTTCCTGTTCAAAATGGCGAAGTTTCCGCGGCAAGAAATATTTGAGCCCCATGGAATCATCTGCTATAATATTCCCAACATAAAGTCAGAAAACGGATGGGAGATTCCGGCCTGGAGCCGGGTCTGCGCCGAGGCAGTTTCCGTAGGGCGCACTCTCATGTGGGAAAGGACGGACGCCCCATGGCTGGAAAAACGCAGTACACGGTAATTGTGGCGGATGACGAGGACGAGCTGCGGGAGGCGGTCTGCATGATGACGCCCTGGCAGGACTTTGGCTTCTGTCTGGTGGGGAGCGCCAGCAACGGGCTGGACGCCCTTCAGCTGGTGGAGAAGCACGAGCCGGACCTGCTGATCACGGATATCCGGATGCCCTTCATCTCCGGAATCGAGCTGGCCCGGCAGGTGCGGGAGATCCGCCCCGCCACCAACATCGCCTTTTTAAGCGGTTACGACGACTTTGAGTACGCCCAGCAGGCGATCCAGTACAACATCATCAGCTATATGCTCAAGCCGCTGACCATGGAGGGGATGGCGGCGGAGCTGCGGAGAATCCGGGAGAAGATCGACGCCCAGTTTGCCCGGTTCCGGCAGGCGCCCTCCAAGATGCACGGGGTGGATCTGCAGGCCGCCATGCTGATGCCCCTGGTGCTGGACGACTACGCCGACCCGGAGGGGGCGGTGCAGGCGGAGGAGTACGCGCGGCAGTGCGGCCTGCTCCGGGATCTGGACGACCGGCCGTGCTGTACGGTGATGGTGTCCATCCTGCTGAATGAGAGCGGGGCCAACTGCACCACCCCCGCCTTTGTGGCGTCGGTGGACCAGTTGGCCGCCAAATACCTGCGCTGCGTCAGCTTCTACACCTCCGGGAAGGTGGTCTCGGTTCTGATGGGCAGTCCCTCGGATTTCAGCCAGTACCTGCATATCCTGGCCGACGAGATCCCGCAGATGGCGGAGCGGGTTTTGGGCAGTCAGTGCCGCATCGGCGTCAGCCGCATGGTGCACACCCTGACCGCCCTCCACGACGCCTACCGGGAGGCGATGGACGCCCTGCGCCAGGGGGACGGCGCGGAGGGAGGGGCGCACTTCAGCCGGGATCTGGCCCCCGCCGCAAAGGGGGGCTCTCTGCTGTGCCAGCGGGCCCTGAACGCCTTGGATCAGCTCTATATGGACGCGGACCTGTCCCTGGTCTCCCTGAGCGAGCGGCTGGACGTGAGCCCCAACTATCTCAGCGCCTGCATTAAAAAATATGCCGGCGAGACCTTTATGAACATCCTGATCCGCAAGCGGATGGAGGCGGCCCGGGAGCTGCTGTCCACCACCCAGCTCAAGGTGCAGGAGGTCGCCCGCCGGTGCGGCTATACCGACCAGCACTATTTCAGCTACTGCTTCAAAAAGTACTGCGGCGAGTCCCCCAATGCTATGCGCCGCAAGGCGGAACAGAGAAAGGACGGGTGAGGGGACTTGAAAAGGGATGCGTCCCGGATGGGGCCCCGCACCACCACCATTCTGGTTTCCATGGTGGTGGGGGTGGTGGCCATTATTCTGTGCTGCTGCATTGTGCTGTTCCTGGACCGCTACCGCAGCGCCATGGTGCAGAACGCCCGGACCGGCAGCGCCCAGACGGCCTCCCAGGTGTCCAGCACAGTGGGCAACTATCTGCGGGACATGAATCAGGCCATGGACCTGGTGGTGCGATCCATGTCGGAGCCGGAGGACAGCCGGAACGAGCTGCTGTCCGCCTTTTTGCAGTTCCGCCCCGACGTGGTGGCCGTCACCAGCTATTCGGAGGAGGGGGAGCTGCTGGAGTGCTGGTCTCTGGGCCGGGAGCCACGGGAGGAGATCTTCCAGAATCTCTCCTTTGACCTGGATACGGCCCGGGCCTCCGACGGCCCCTATATGAGCACCCCCCATGTGGAGACCATCTTTGAGAGCTACTACCCCTGGGTGGTCACCATGACCGCACCGCTGGAACAGGGGGGCGAGGCCGCCTGGGTGTCCCTGGATCTGAGCTTCTCCAATATCTCCAGCCACATCAACAATGTGGGCATCGGACAGCGGGGCTACTGCTTTTTGATGGACCGCATGGGGAACATTATGTACCACCCCCAGCAGCAGCTGCTGTACGCGGGGCTGAAGTCGGAGGACACCGCGGCCCTGGCCGCCCTGGAGGACGGCACCTATGTGGAGGATACCGTGATCTACGCCGTCACCAGCGTGGAGGACAGCAGCTGGCGGGTGGTGGGCGTCAGCTTTGTGGACGAGCTGGTCAACCGCAGCGTGCGGGAGATGATCGGGATCTCCGCCGGTCTGGCGGGTCTGGTGCTGGCGGCTGCCCTGCTGACCAGCTGGATTCTGTCCCGGATGCTGAGCCGTCCCCTGCGGGGGCTGGCCTCCGCCATGGAGCGCTTTGAGCGGGACGCCGACCACTTTTCCTACCGCCCGGTGAGGGGCACCCGGGAGGTCCGGGAGCTCTCCCAGTCCTTCGGGCACATGGTGCTGCGGATCCAGCAGCTCATGTCCACCGTGCGCCAGGAGGAGATCAACCTGCGCAAGACTGAGCTGAAGGCTCTCCAGGCCCAGATCAACCCCCATTTTCTGTACAATACCTTGGACTCCATCGCTTGGATGTGCGAGCGGGGGCGGAACGCCGACGCGGTGAATATGGTGCACGCCCTGGCCCGGCTGTTCCGCATCAGCATCAGCCGCGGCCACGAGCTCATCCCCATCGCCAAGGAGATCGAGCACGCCGAGAGCTATCTCCAGATCCAGAAGTACCGCTACAAAAACCAGTTCACCTATGAATTTGATGTGGACCCGGAGTGCCTGGATTACTACTGCAACAAGATCACCCTGCAGCCCATCATTGAAAATTCCATCAACCACGGCCTGGATCTTCTGGTGGAGGAGGGGCGTATCCAGGTGGAGGTGCTCCAGGACGGGGACGATATCCTGTTCCGGGTCCGGGACAACGGCGTGGGCATGAGCCAGGAGCAGGTGGACGCCATTTTGGAGCAGGACCCGGAGGACCGCACCGGCATCGGCATTCGGAATGTAAACGACCGGCTTCGGATCTATTTCGGAGCGCCCTATGGTCTGAACATCACCAGCGAACTGGATGTGGGCACCTGTGTGGAGATCCGGATGCCCAAGGTGAAGGAGGGGGAGTATGAGGCGAAATAGGTGTGCCGTGCTGTGTGGGGCGCTGGCCCTTACCCTTCTGTGCGGCTGCGGCGGGGAGCAGGACGCGTCCCAGCGGCACTCGGTGGCTCTGGTGGTCAAATCCACCCAGTCGGAATTTTTCCGCTCCGTCTTTGCCGGGGCGGAGGCCGCGGCCGCGGAGTACAATTTAGAGCTGAGCATCGCCGGTCCGGAGACGGAGGAGGACTACGAGACCCAGAACCGGCTGATCGCGGAGGCGGTGCGGGCCGGAGCGGAGGCCATTGTGTTTTCCGCCATTGATCAGGAAGAAAATGCCGCCGCCATTGACGCCGCCGCCCAGGCCGGGCTCCAGATCGTGACCATCGACAGCAGCGTGGACTCCGACCAGGTGAGCACCTACATCGGCACCAACAACTACGCCGCCGGGCAGATGGCGGCCGATGCCGTTCTGGATCGGGTATCCGGGCCCCTGTATGTGGGGGTGGTCAATTACGATGTGGGCACCGCCAACGGGCAGGAGCGGGAGCGGGGGGCGTCCGACGCCTTCGCCGCCAGCGGCCGGGCGGAGATCACCGCGGTGGTCAACACCCTGACGGAGGCCGGCCGGGCCCAGGCGGATACCGCCGCCCTCCTGACCGACCACCCGGAGATCAACGTGCTGCTGGCCCTGAATGAGCCCACCAGCGTGGGCGCGGCCCAGGCCGTGAAAGCGCTGGGCCGCTCGGAAGAGATATTTTTTGTGGGGTTTGACTCCAATGTGGTCACCGTGGACGGGCTGCAGGACGGGTGTGTGGACGCCCTTGTGGTGCAGAACCCCTACGCCATGGGCTATCTGGGGGTGGAGAGCGCCTATCAGCTGCTGACCGGGCAGGGCGGGGCTCCGGATGAGACGGTGGATACCTCCACCCGGGTCGTAGACCGGGACAACTTGTTCACATTGGACAGCCAGAAGGCCCTGTTTTCCTTTGAAGAGCACCTGAATTAGAAATTTTACACAAAAATAGAACGAAAATTTTTTGCATATTATTTGCCCTGGATAAAATTTTAACTTTTTTTCAGTGGTTTTTTCCCTTGCTTTTTTGTGCATTTTCCTCTACTATAAACTTATCTTGAATAGAGTTTTTGTGCTCTATTTAAAACATGAGAAAAGGAGAATTGCTATGAAAAAAGCTCTTGCACTGACCCTGGCCGCCGCCATGGCTCTGGGCCTGGCCGCCTGCGGCAATGGCGGAGGAACCTCCAGTGCCGGTTCCACTTCCGGCTCTAACTCCGGTTCCACCTCTACCACCGAGGTCGCCAACAAGGACAAGCCCCTGGTCTGGTTCAACCGCCAGCCCTCCAACAGCTCCACCGGCGAGCTGGACATGAACGCCCTGTCCTTCAACGACAACACCTACTACGTGGGCTTCGACGCCAACCAGGGCGCCGAGCTGCAGGGCACTATGATCCGGGACTACATCGAGGCCAACATTGACACCATCGACCGCAATGGCGACGGCATCATCGGCTACGTCCTGGCCATCGGCGACATCGGCCACAACGACTCTATCGCCCGTACCCGCGGCGTCCGGTCCGCTCTGGGAACCGGCGTGGAGAAGGACGGCGCCATCGACTCCGCCCCCATCGGCACCAACACCGACGGCTCCTCCAGCATCGTGAAGGACGGCGAGATCACCGTCAACGGCACCACCTACATCGTGCGTGAGCTGGCCTCTCAGGAGATGAAGAACTCCGCCGGCGCCACCTGGGACGCCGGTACCGCCGGCAACGCCATCACCACCTGGTCCGCCTCCTTCGGCGATCAGATCGATGTCATCGCCTCCAACAATGACGGCATGGGCATGGCCATGTTCACCGGCTGGTCTCAGGCCAACGGCGTGCCCACCTTCGGCTATGACGCCAACTCCGACGCCGTGGCCGCCATCGCCAATGGCTACGGCGGCACCATCAGCCAGCACGCCGACGTGCAGGCCTACCTGACCCTGCGTGTGCTGCGCAACGCCCTGGACGGCGTAGACATCGACACCGGCATCGGCACCGCCGACGACGCGGGCAACGTCCTCAGCTCCGACGTGTACAAGTACGTGGATGAGGAGCGCTCCTACTACGCTCTGAACGTGGCTGTCACTGAGGAGAACTATGAGGACTTCCTGGACTCCACCGTGACCTACGCCCCCGTGTCCAACCAGCTGGATGCCGAGGCTCACCCCACCAAGAACGTGTGGCTGAACATCTACAACGCCGCCGACAACTTCCTGGGCTCCACCTATCAGCCCCTGCTGCAGAAGTATGACGATCTGCTGAACCTGAACGTGGAGTACATCGGCGGCGACGGCCAGACCGAGGCCAACATCACCAACCGTCTGGGCAACCCCAGCGCCTATGACGCCTTCGCCATCAACATGGTGAAGACCGACAACGCGGCCTCCTACACCGCTCTGCTGAGCCAGTAATCGGACCCGCGGCCGGATTTTCCAAATAAGGTATAACTGACATGCTATTAGGGAGAAGGAATTCTCCGTTCGGGAGAAACATCACTCCGTTCGGCAGAAGGAATTCTCCCTAATAGCGCTTTTTTGAGCGAAAGCTCCGGCAGAGCCGGACTTTTTACGGAAACTACTACTACATAAACGGGAGTAACGAGAATGGCAGATACGAAAGACGATATCGTCCTGTCGATTCGCGGTATGTGCAAGTCTTTCGGCCGAAACCGGGTGCTTGACCATATCAACCTGGACGTAAAGCGTGGAACGGTCATGGGACTGATGGGCGAAAACGGCGCCGGTAAGTCTACCATGATGAAGTGCCTGTTCGGCACCTATCAGAAGGACGAGGGAAAGATCTATTTGAACGGAAAGGAAATCAGCTTTTCCGGTCCGAAAGACGCCCTGGAAAACGGGATCGCCATGGTCCACCAGGAGCTGAACCAGTGCCTGGAGCGGAACGTCATCGACAACCTGTTCCTTGGACGTTACCCCACCAATTCCATGGGGGTCGTGGATGAAGGTGGCATGAAAAAGAAGGCCTCCGAGCTGTTCCGAAAGCTCGGTATGACCGTGAACCTGACCCAGCCGATGCGGAACATGTCCGTTTCCCAGCGGCAGATGTGCGAGATCGCCAAGGCAATCTCCTACAATTCTCAGGTGATTGTCCTGGACGAGCCCACCTCCTCTCTGACAGTCCAGGAGGTGGACAAGCTCTTTGAAATGATGCGGATGCTGAAGGAGCAGGGCATCGCCCTGATCTATATCTCCCACAAAATGGACGAGATCTTTGAGATCTGCGACGAGATCTCGGTCCTGCGGGACGGCAATCTGGTCATGACAAAGGCCGCCAAGGACACCAACATGAACGAGCTGATTACCGCCATGGTGGGCCGCTCCCTGGAGAGCCGCTTCCCTCCGGTGGACAACACACCAGGCGACACCATTTTCTCTGTCCAGCACCTCTCCACCAAGTACGCCCCCCATCTTCAGGACATCTCCTTCGACGTGAGAGAGGGCGAGATCTTCGGCCTGTACGGCCTGGTGGGCGCCGGGCGGACCGAGCTGCTGGAGACCATCTTCGGCGTGCGCACCCGAGCCGCGGGCCGCGTCTACTTTAAAAACCGGCTGATGAACTTCAACAACGCCAAGGAGGCCATCGAGCACGGCTTCGCCCTGATCACCGAGGAGCGCAAGGCCAACGGCCTGTTTCTCAAATGTGACCTGACCTTCAATACCACCATCGCCAGTCTGGAGCAGTACAAGACGGGCCTGGCCCTGTCCGACGCCAAGATGGTGAAGGCCACCAACAAGGAGATCAAGATCATGCACACCAAGTGCATGGGGCCGGACGACATGATCACCAGCCTGTCCGGCGGCAACCAGCAGAAGGTCATCTTCGGCAAGTGGCTGGAGCGGGAACCCCAGGTCTTTATGATGGACGAGCCCACCCGCGGCATCGACGTGGGCGCCAAGTATGAGATCTATGAGCTGATCATTCAGATGGCAAAGCAGGGCAAGACGATCATCGTCGTCTCCTCTGAGATGCCCGAGATCCTGGGTATCACCAACCGCATCGGCGTCATGTCCAACGGACGCCTCTCCGGGATTGTGAATACCAAGGAGACCGATCAGGAAGAACTTTTGCGACTGAGTGCAAAATACCTATAATGGGAGAAATTGCATATGGCAACGGAAAACACAAAGATTCTCACGGCGGAACAGGAACAGCAGCTCCGCCAGCCGATCGACGAGTATGTCGGCGGCATCCAAGCAAAGATTGACGCCCTGCGCAAGGACGGCACCGATCAGGTGGTCGAGATCCAGAGCAGCATGGACAGTCTGAAGCGCGACCGCATCTATACCCAGCAGGAGAAAGAGGCCAAGCTGGCCCAGTACAAGGCCGATCTGGAGAAGGCCAAGGCCGTGGAGAGCCAGAACAAGGGCGAGGTGGACAAGCTCATCGCCGAGGCGGAGAGCTACCTGAACAGCCACTTCGGCGAGTACTACCAGGCTGTGGTGGAGAGCGGGAAGGCGGAAAAGGTCCAGGCTCAGGAGAAGTACCAGGCCGCCGTGGCTCAGCTCAACAAGGAGCACCAGGAGACCATGGCCAAGCTCAGCGACCAGCAGGAGATCAAGGACGAGAAGTACGTCTATAAGAACCGCCTGTTTGACGCGAAGATGGACCTGAACAAGGACCTCCAGGAGATCAAGGACCGCCAGCATGCCGCCTTTGATCACAAGTACCACCTGATCGACATGCTGCGCATGTCCAAGTTCACCTTTGCTGAGACGATGGCCCAGCGCTGGGAGAACTACAAGTACACCTTCAACCGCCGGGACTTCCTGCTGAAGAACGGCCTGTATATCGCCATCATTATCATCTTCATCGGCCTTTGTATTGCCACCCCCATCCTCAAGGGCGGCACTCAGCTGCTGACGATGAACAACATCCTGAACATTCTCCAGCAGGCGTCCCCCAGAATGTTCCTGGCTCTGGGCGTGGCCGGTCTGATCCTGCTGGCCGGTACCGACCTCTCCATCGGCCGTATGGTGGGCATGGGCATGACCGCCGCCACCATCGTGATGCACCAGGGACCCAACACCGGCGGCGTCTTCGGACACATCTTCGACTTCAGCACCATGCCGGTGCTGGTGCGGGTGCTTCTGGCTCTGGTGGTTTGTATCGTGCTGTGTACGATCTTCACCACTATCGCCGGCTTCTTTACCGCCAAGTTTAAAATGCACCCCTTCATTTCCACCATGGCCAACATGCTGGTCATCTTCGGTCTGGTGACCTACTCCACCAAGGGCGTGTCTTTCGGCGCCATTGATCCCAGCATCCCCGGCATGATCATTCCCCGGTTCAACGGCTTCCCCACCATCATTCTGTGGGCTGTGGCCGCGGTGGTCGTGGTGTGGTTCATCTGGAACAAGACCACCTTCGGTAAGAACCTGTTTGCCGTGGGCGGCAACCCCGAGGCCGCGTCGGTCTCCGGTATCTCCGTATTCTGGGTCACCGTGGGCGCCTTCGTGCTGGCCGGCATCCTGTACGGCTTCGGCTCCTGGCTGGAGTGTATCCGCATGGTGGGTTCCGGCTCCGCCGCTTACGGCCAGGGCTGGGAGATGGACGCCATCGCCGCCTGCGTGGTGGGCGGTATCTCCTTCACCGGCGGCATCGGTAAGATCTCGGGCGTGGTCGTGGGCGTGTTCATCTTCACCGCTCTGACCTACTCCCTGACCGTGCTGGGCATTGACACCAACCTGCAGTTCGTGTTCTCCGGCATCATCATCCTTGTGGCTGTCACGCTGGACTGCCTCAAGTACGTCCAGAAGAAGTAATTCTTCTCATTTGTGCAGAAAGCCGCTGCAAGGCAGACATAGGAATCCGTCTGCTTTGCGGCGGCTTTTCCCCGGCTCTGCGGCCGGGGCAGCGCCGCGTCAGAAGGCCCCACAGAATGCTTGGAAAAGCAGGCGGGCTGTGCTATGATTAAAAGACAGAAGACCGGGCCAGCCGGAAGCAACAGACCGGCCGCCTGGAGAGAAAAAGGAGTTCGGATGACCATGCATAATTTGGGCGAAGTACGCACTGCGCTGGCGGCCGGCGAGCTGGACGAGGCTCTGGCCCGCCTGATGTGCGGGGACCCCGCGCCCGGCCGGCAGCGGGTCACTCAGCTGCTGGACGGCTTCCAGCGGACCTTCGGCGGGGGGGAGGACACCCCTGTGACGCTGTGTTCCGCACCGGGCCGCACGGAGATCTGCGGCAACCACACCGACCACCAGCACGGACGGGTGCTGGCCGCGGCGGTGAACCTGGATTTTTCCGCCTGCGCCGCTCCCAACGGCACCAACACCATCCGCTTCCAATCCGAGGGCTGGCCCCTGGTGGAGGTGGAGCTGGACACCCTGGAGCCCAAGGAGGAGGAGAAGGAGTCCACCGCCGCCCTGGTGCGGGGAATGGCGGCCCAGGCCGCCCGGCGGGGCTACCCCGTGGCGGGCTTTGACGCCTACGCCCTCTCCGACGTGCTGCCCGGTTCCGGCCTGTCCTCCTCGGCGGCCTGCGAGGTGCTGCTGGGCGTCATCGAAAACCACCTGTTCTGCCGGGATGAGCTGACGGCGGTGGAGATCGCCCAGATGGGGCAGAAGGCGGAGAACCTCTATTTCGGCAAGCAGAGCGGCCTCATGGACCAGACCGCCTCCTCCGTGGGAGGCGCGGTGGCCATCGACTTCGCCGACCCCGCCGCCCCCGTGGTGCGGTCGGTGGCGGTGGACCTGAACGCCCTGGGCTACGCACTGTGCATCGTGGACTCGGGGGCCAGCCACGCCGCCCTCACCGGCGAGTACGACTCCATCCCCAAGGAGATGCGGTCGGTGGCCGCCTTCTTCGGCAAAAACGTGCTGCGGGAGGTGGACGAGGCCCAGGTGCTGAGCCATCTGCCCCAGCTGCGGAAGGCGGCCGGGGACCGGGCGGTCCTCCGGGCCCTCCACTTCTTCGCCGACGACCGGCGCGCGGAGCAGGAGGCTGACGCCCTGGAGCAGGAAAACATGGAGGCATTCCTGACCCTGGTGGAGCAGTCGGGCCGCTCCTCCTGGGAGCTGCTCCAGAACATCACCCCCACCGGGGCGGTCCAGGAGCAGGCCATGGCCGTGGCCCTGACGGTGGCCGAGCGGGCCCTGGACGGCCGGGGCGCCTGCCGGGTCCACGGCGGCGGCTTCGCCGGCACCATCCAGGCCTTTGTCCCCCTGGACCTGCTGGAGTCCTTCAAATCCCAGGTGGAGGGCGCGCTGGGCGCGGGCAGCTGCCACGTGCTGAGCATCCGCCCCGTGGGCGGCACCGTCCTCTGGGGCTGATTTTCGATCCGAATGGAAGAAAGGAGCGCATAGAACTATGGCGATCTTAGTATTGGGCGGAGCCGGCTACATCGGCTCCCACACGGTATATGAACTCATCGACGCGGGCCGCGAGGTGGTGGTGGCCGACAACCTTCAGACCGGCTTCCGGGCCGCCGTCCACCCCAAGGCGAAATTCTATCAGCTGGATATCCGGGACAAGGGCGCCCTGGACACCCTGTTCCAGGCGGAACACATCGAGGGCGTCATCCACTTCGCCGCCTCCTCTCAGGTGGGGGAGTCCATGTCCGACCCTTTGAAGTATTACGACAACAACCTCCACGGCACCATGGTGCTTCTGAAGTCCATGGTGGAGCACGGGGTGGATAAGATCGTCTTCTCCTCCACCGCCGCCACCTACGGCGAGCCCGAGCGGGTGCCCATCCTGGAGGACGACAAGACCGTCCCCACCAACTGCTACGGCCAGACCAAGCTGGCCATGGAGCACATGATGGGCTGGGTGTCCAAGGCCCACGGCCTTCGGTATGTGGCTCTGCGGTACTTCAACGCCTGCGGCGCTCACCCCTCCGGGGCCATCGGCGAGGCCCACAATCCGGAGACCCACCTCATCCCCATCATCCTCCAGGTGCCCCTGGGACAGCGGGAGGCGGTGTCCATCTTCGGCGACGACTACCCCACCAAGGACGGCACCTGTATCCGGGACTATATCCACGTCACCGACCTGGCCCAGGCCCACATTCTGGCCCTGGATTACCTGCTCAATGGCGGGGACAACAACGTGTTCAACCTGGGCAACGGCGTGGGCTTCACGGTGAAGGAAGTGGTGGACGTAGCCCGGGCGGTCACCGGCCACCCCATCCCGGCCAAGACCGCCCCCCGCCGGGCGGGCGACCCGGCCCAGCTCATCGCCTCCTCGGAGAAGGCCATCCAGGTGCTGGGCTGGAAGCCCAAGTACAACGACCTGAACACCATCGTGGCCTCCGCCTGGGCCTGGCACAAGAGCCACCCCCACGGCTTTGAGGAGGGATGAGCATGGAACGGGATCAGGCCATTGCCAAGCTGATCTCCTACGCCCTGGACAAGGAGCTGATTCAGCCGGAGGAGAAGATCTGGGCGGTGAACGCTCTGCTGGAGACCCTGGAACTGGACGGCTGCGCCCTGCCGGAATCCGCCTCCTGCGGCGAGGAGGAGCTGCCCCAGGTGCTGGACGCCCTGCTGGACGACGCCTATGCCCGGGGGGTGCTCAAGGAGAACTCCATCGTCTACCGGGACCTGTTCGACACCAAGCTGATGGGGGCGCTCACCCCCCGGCCCGCCCAAGTCATCGGGAAGTTCCAGGCCCTGCGGGAGCAGGACCCGAAGAAGGCCACAGACTGGTACTACCAGTTCAGCCAGGACACCAACTATATCCGCCGGGACCGCATCGCCAAGGACGTGCAGTGGAAGACGGACACCCAGTACGGGGAGCTGGACATCACCATCAACCTGTCCAAGCCGGAGAAGGACCCCAAGGCCATCGCCGCCGCCCGGAACCTGCCCGCCTCCAACTACCCCCGGTGCCAGCTGTGCGCCGAGAATGAGGGCTACGCCGGACGGGTGAACCACCCGGCCCGGCAGAACCACCGCATCGTGCCCATCACCATCAACGGCTCCCCCTGGTTTTTGCAGTACTCCCCCTATGTGTACTACAACGAGCACTGCATCTGCCTGAACCGGGAGCACGTCCCCATGAAGATCGACCGGGCCTGCTTTGCCAAGCTGCTGGACTTTGTGGGGCAGTTCCCCCACTACTTCGTGGGCTCCAACGCGGACCTGCCCATCGTGGGCGGCTCCATCCTGGCCCACGACCACTTCCAGGGCGGACGGTACACCTTCGCCATGGAGAAGGCCCCGGTGGAGACTACCATCTCCTTCCCGGGATATGAGGACGTCCGGGCGGGCATCGTCAAGTGGCCCATGTCGGTGATCCGCCTCACCGCCCCCCAGCCGGACCGGCTGGTGGACCTGGCCGACCGCATCCTCACCTCCTGGCGGGGCTATACCGACGAGAGCGCCATGATTTTGGCTGAGACCGACGGCGAGCCCCACAACACCATCACCCCCATCGCCCGCCGGCGGGGGGAGGACTATGAGCTGGACCTGGTGCTGCGCAACAACCTGACCACGCCGGAGCACCCGCTGGGGCTCTACCACCCCCACGCGGAGCTCCACCACATCAAAAAGGAGAACATCGGCCTCATCGAGGTGATGGGGCTGGCCGTCCTCCCCGCCCGCCTGAAGGCGGAGCTGGCCGCAGTGGCGGACAAGCTGGTCTCCGGCGGCGATCTGCGGGAGGATCCCCTGACGGCGGCTCACGCCGACTGGGCGGAGGGCTTTGCCCCCAACTACACCTTCACGGCGGACAACGCCATGGACATCGTGCGCAAGGAGACCGGCCTGGTCTTTGCCCAGGTGCTGGAGTGCGCCGGCGTCTATAAGCGCACCCCGGAGGGACAGGCGGCCTTCCTGCGCTTTATCCAGCAGGTGTAAACGGACGCGGTCCAAGAGAACAGAAAACATCCCGGCTTCGGCGGATCGCCGAAGCCGGGATGTTTTTTTGCATGCCATTTCGTCAGTAGTCGAATTTGCAGTAGTCGTAGGCGTTGATGATGTTGGTCTCCCCCCGCACCGTCCACTGGGGGATGTTGACCCCGTAATTTCGGTGGATGTGGCCGTGGACGAAGTACTTGGGCTGGTACCGGTCCAGAAGCCCCACGAAGCACTGAAAGCCCTGGTGGGAGGGGGTGTCAAAGTCGTTGATATGCCGGGCGGGGGCGTGGGTGAGCAGGATGTCGAACCCCTTGTTTTTCCACAACTGGAACTGCATTTTCCGGATGCGGCGGCTCATCTGCCCCTCGGTGTACATATTGCGGCCGTTCTGATAGCGGTGGGAGCCGCCCAGCCCCAGAATCCGCACGCCGCCGCAGACCACGATGCGGTCCTCCGCGCAGATGCAGCCCTCGGGCGGTGAATCCAGAAAGCTGTCGTTGTGGTTGCCCCGGACGTATACCACCGGGCAGCGTGCCAGGGTGGCGAGAAATTCCAGGTACTCCCGCCGCAGATCCCCGCAGGCCAGAATCAGGTCAAACTCGCTCAGCTTGCCCGGGGTGTAGTAGTCGTAGTAATAGGCGGACTCCTTGTCCGCGACAGCCAATACTCTCATGTCTCCGCCCTCCTGTCCAGACAGCGGGCGGCGTTCCCCCATCCGGTGTTAAGTGTCAGTCTGTTTTTCCTTGGTGGAGGGGACCCCCACAATGCCCACCGTGGCCTTGGCGGCCTCGCTCAGCTCCTCATAGGTGGGAATGGCGCCCACAATGTTGTCCACCAGCCAGTCCATATTGATGATGTCCTCTGTGCTCAGGGTGTCGGAGGCTCCGATCACCTGCCGGCCGCCCTGTGCGTACAGGGGACCGTGGAAAGGATGGCAGTTCCCGCTGCAGATCCCGTCCCGGAGGATGGCGGCCAGCTTCTGGGTGCTGTCCGGCAGCTTATCCGAGCAGCACAGCTCCACCACGCCGGCGGACATGCCCCAGTAGTAGTTCAGGGCCTTCCGGCTCTCCTGGTACTCCGCCTGGAAGGACTTGTTTCGGATGCGCCGCAGCAGCTCCTCATAGTACACGCCCCACCGCCAGACCGGCATAGCCAGGTTCACCTGGCCGTCCTCCCCCACCAGGGAGAGGCCGAAGCTGCTGTCCTTCCAGCCTCCCAGCTTGGTGAGGTCCTGGGCGGAGATGAGGCGGATGCCCCGGTCGGTCAGACGCTGGACCGCCGTCTCCCCGCTGGACACGGAGGACCACTCCAGATAGACCCGGGTGCGGGGATTGGTCAGCTGGACCCCCAGAGCGAAGGCGTTGATGGAGGCCACCTGGCCGAAAATGGGGTAGTCCCCCACATAGCCGATGCTGTCTCCGCCGGCCAGCGCCCCCGCGATGGCGCCGCTGATGAACTTCACCTCGTACATCCGGGCGTAGTAGGTGCGGATGTAGCGGTGGGAGGTGTTCAGCGAGCAGTTCAGGATGAGCGCCTCCGGGTGGTCCACAGCCGCCCGCAGGCTGGAGGGGAGGAGACGGGGGGAGGTGGTGAAGAGAACCCGGCACCCCTCCTGGATGGCCTGTTCCATCACCACCAGGGGATCTCCGTCCAGAGCGTTGCAGTAGGCGCAAGTCTCCACCTGCCCGGCGAACACCGTTTCCAAGTGACGGCGGCCCAGCTCATGTCCATAGGTCCATCCGGAGGTCTCCGGCGCCTTGTCGTGGAGAAAGGCCACCTTCAGGGGCTTTGGGGCCGCCTTCGGGAGCATCTTGGAGAGCAGGTCCCGCTTCCGGGTCTCCTCCTCGGGGGTCAGCTTCACGTCGATGGGCTCCTCCTCCTGCTGGAGGGTGATCTCCTCCCAGGCCCGGGCCACCGCCCGCCGGATCTCCTCGCCGCTGACGCCCCGAAGGCTGGGGTAGCCGTAGATCTCCATGTAGGCCAGCATGGCGTCCCCCACCGTGGAGGTGAGCCGCCGGCCGCCGTTGTCCTCATAGGCCCGGCGGAAGTAGTAGTAGGCGGTGGAGAAGCCGCTGCGCTCCTCGTCGGTCCAGGGGTCGCCCACCCGCTTGCCCACCAGCTCCTGGAGCCGGATGTAGCTGCCCGGCTTGGAGAACTCGATGAAGTTGATCCGGCTGCACCGGTAAAAATCGATCAGCTCATAGTACAGCTCGGACTCCCGGCTGTCCGTCCGCTTGGGCAGGATGCGGGTCACATGGGCGTAGATGCTGTCCGCCTCAAAATACTTGAGGACGCTGACCCGCTTGTTCCCCTCCGTCACATAGTAGCGGTTCAGGTACTCATAGGCGGAGATGGGGTCCCGGATGCCCTCCTCCAGCTGGGACTGGCACAGCTTTTTCCACTTGAAGGCAAACTCCGACTCCTCCTCCATCAACGGCATGAAGTTCCGGGCGAAGGCCTGGGTCCGCCCGTCCGTCTGGGTGCCCACCACAAACTCCAGCGGCACCTGGATGGTGCCCAGATCCACCGTCCGCAGCAGATCCTCTTGTGAGACAAATTCGTCCAGAACAGGGAGGTAGGGGGACTCTCCCTTGGCGGTGCAGGAGCGAAATTCCTTCTGCGCCCGTTTCAGAGCGTCACGGTAATACTCAGAGGGCATAGCGTCATTCCTTTCCAGCGATAGAAGCGATCGGCGGATTGAAAGGGACGGTTGGTGAGGGGGACGCGGAACCTCAGGCTGTGCTGGGCGAGATATTCAGATTTTTCCTTGCCCTGTTGGCGGAAATACGATCTCCTCTGTCCGTCGGAGCAGGGACAGGCCCTCACCCGGGCAGCCGTCAGAAAATAGTTCCGCATGTGGATCTCCATATAGGGCGTCTCCCGTTTCCTCTATGAGGATATCACAGCCGCCCCTGAAATTCAACTGAAACGAAGCACGGTCCGTTTCCTTATGCCCGGTATGCTTGGCAGGCCCGCCGGGCCAGCTGGGCGTAGTGGTGGTAGAGCACGCCGAAGCGGTAGACATAGCCCGGTTTCCACGGCTTGGCCTTTCCGCAGAAGTGGAGGATGGCGGTGTGCTCCATCACCCAGGGCAGGTCGTGGGCCCCGGCGCTGCGCAGCCGGTAGTTGTTGTAGTTGCGGGCGTCGTAGTTCCAGAGGGCGTCGTCCAGGGGCAGGATGCGCCGGCCGTACAGGGCGTTGAGCAGGTCCTGGTCGGGGAGCAGCAGCTCCTTTTTATGATCGGCTACATATCGGAAGATCTCCTCCGGGGCGATCTCCCGGCGGGCGGCGGCCAGGTCCATCAGCAGTACGCCGGAGTTGTAGTAGTCGCTGCCGCTGTTGAGGCGCATCCGGTTGACGCTGTTGGCCAGCTCTGTCTTTCCCGTGTGGGCGGCCGCCGCAAAGAGGTTGCCCTCCAGGTCGGTCTCCCACAGGGGGCGCAGGGGGTTGAGCACCAGAATGTCCGGGTCAAGATAGAGCACCCGGTCCAGCGTGTCCGGCAGCAGGCGGGAGGCCAGCAGCCGGTAGTACATCTCCTTGGGGTACTGGCGGCTGACTGGGGCGCCCTGGAACAGGGTATCTTCCACCAGCACCGGGAAAAAGCCATAGCCGAAGGCGGCGCACAGCCCCTCCACTCCGGCCAGCCCCTCCGGAGAGACAGCGCTCTGGAGCAGATACAGATCCATGTGTTCCCCGGGGTTGTTCAACCGCAGGGAGGTGAGCAGCACCTGGAGCTGAGGCAGGTAGTGCTCGTCCAGTGCGGCTAAAATGGAAATGGCGTCCATGAAAAATTTCTCCTTTCCGATCCCGGCCGCGCGGGAAGCGTTGGGAATCAGTTGTATGGTTGCAGTAGATGGAAGTCAAAATCACTGGGAAGAGTGGTAGAGAGGCTGTTTCCGAAGCGTGAACGTCAACCTCCAGGCAATTTGGAGGCAGGAGTCTCCCCCATCAGACGAAGAGCCACGCCCCGGACGTGGTCCTTCAGCAGCTGATCCACAAATTGGATCAAAGCCTCCGGGCTCTCCTGGATCTCCCCCAGCAGCCAGTCCTCCATCATGCCGGCCAGCGCCCCCACATAGACCTTGGTCAGCAGCGCGACCTCCCGCTCGTCGGCCGGGTACCGCAGCTCTGCGGCGATCTCCCGGATGGTGTTCTGGATGATGGCCTGGAGATCAGTCCGGAAAAAGTCCTTCAGGTGTTCCCGGCTCATGGAGTGCAGGGCGCACAGACAGACCGCCCGGTTTTCCTGAAGATATTGGAACAGCTGAAGCAGGCCGTCCTGCCACAGGGTGACGCCCTCGTGTTCCCGCAGCAAGACCAAGGCCTCCTCCTCGAACATCCACCGCACTGCGGCGTAGATATCCTCAAAGTGGTAGTAGAAGTGCTGCCTGGCCATGCCGCAGGCGTGCATAATCTCAGTTACAGTGATCTTGGTCAGCGGCTTTTGTGCCATCAGCCCCTTGAGGGCGGCGCAGATCTCCCGCTTGGCGGTATCGCTCGCCAGATAGGTCCGTTTTTTCATACCTGCCTCCCATGCTCTCCCGATGGGATCTCTTTTTCCATTCAAACTTATCACAGATTCAAAAATAGGTCAAGTGTCAGATTTCTGACACTTGACTATATTCTGCATCTTGTATTTACCGCTTCCATCTCATATGCTGAAAGAAAATAGGGGCAGCCCGGCTGAGAGACGGAGGGTCTTCCGTCCGGCCGGAACCACAGCGGGACAGGGCGTCCCTGACCCGCCGCAAACCGCTTGCGGCGGGTCCTTTCGATTTGTCCGGCGCGCCCCGGCGGACAACTGCAGTATTCAGGAGGAATCAACATTGTGAGCAAAGACACCGGAACAACGTCCTTTTTTGAAAAACTAGCCACATTCATTGTGGATAAACGCAATCTCATCTTCTTTCTCTACGCCTGCGCCCTGATCTTCTGCCTGTTCTCCCGGAACTGGGTCAGTGTCTGCAACGACATCACGGAGTATCTGCCTGAAAGCACGGAGACCCGCCAGGGGCTGACCCTTATGGAGGAGGAGTTTACCACCTTTGCCACCGCCCGGGTCATGGTCTCCCATGTAACCTATGAGATGGCGGAGGACTTGGCGGAGCAGATGGAGCAGATCGAAGGGGTCTCCTCGGCCGCCTTTGGGAGCAGCGATGTCGGCGCGGACACGGAGGAGGACAGCGAGCCGGAGACGCCGGAGGACATCGCGGAGTATTTCAAGGGGGCGGACGCCCTGATCTCCGTGACCTTTGACGGGGAGGAGGAGGACGAAGTCAGCCTCGCCGCCCTGTCCGCCATTCGGGAGCTGCTGGAGCCCTATGACTTCTACATCGACAGCGCCGTGGGAAACTCCCAGGCCGCCTCCCTGGCCAATGAGATGGGGATTATTCTGGCGGTGGCGGCGGTGATCATCGTGCTGGTGCTGCTGCTCACCTCCCGCTCCTACGCGGAGATCCCGGTGCTGCTGCTCACCTTTGTGGCGGCGGCGGTGCTGAACCTGGGCACCAATTTCATCTTCGGGGAGATCTCCTTCGTGTCCAACTCGGTGACCGTGGTGCTGCAGCTGGCCCTGGCCATCGACTACGCCATCATCATGCTCCACCGCTTCCTGGAGGAGCGGGAGTACGCCGGGGACCGGGAGGCCTGCATTGCGGCGGTCAGCGCCTCCATCCCCTCCATCTCCGCCAGCAGCCTGACCACCATCTCCGGTCTGGCCGCCATGATGTTCATGCAGTTCCAAATCGGGTTTGACATGGGAATCGTTCTCATCAAAGCCATTTTGTTCAGCATGCTGTCCGTTTTTACTCTGATGCCGGGTCTGCTGATGCTCTTTTCCAAGGCCATGGAAAAGACTCAGCACCGCAGCTTTATCCCCAAAATTGACCGCTGGGGCAAACTCACCCTGAAACTGCGCTATGTGGGGGCGCCCCTGTTCGCGGTGGCTGTTGTGGCGGGCTTTCTGCTGTCCAACCAGTGCCCCTATGTGTACGGATACAGCCAGATCGAGACTGCCAGGCAGAACGAGACCCAGATCGCGGAGCAGCGGGTGAACGAGACCTTCGGCACCCAGAATATCATGGCCCTGCTGGTGCCGAAGGGCGACTACGCCAGCGAGAAGGCCCTGCTGAACCGTCTGGAGACCTACGACCAGGTGGACTACGCCATGGGACTGTCCAACGTGGAGGTCATGGACGGCTATACCCTCACCGACGCCCTGACGCCCCGGCAGTTTTCTGAGATGACGGACCTGGACTACGAGCTGGTGTGCCTGGTATACGCGGCCTATGCGGCGGAACAGGAGGAGTACGGCCGGATCGTGGGCGGGCTGGACGACTATGCGGTCCCTCTGATGGATATGTTCTTCTTTGCCTACGACAAGGTGGAGGAGGGCTATGTGAACTTGGACGAGGAGCAGCAGGCGGATCTGGACGACCTCTACGTGCAGCTGTCTGACGCCCAGGAGCAGCTGTTGGGAGAAAATTACACCCGGATGCTGGTCAGCCTGAACCTTCCGGAGGAGGGGGAGGAGACCTTTGCCTTCCTCCAGACCATCCACCAGGAGGCGGAGCGGTACTACGACGCCGGCAGCGTCTATCTGGTGGGGGACTCCACCAGCGACTATGACCTGTCCGTCTCCTTCGCTCGGGACAACGTGATGATCAGCGTGCTGTCGGTGGTGTTCGTCATCATCGTCCTGCTGTTCACCTTCCAGTCGGTGGGGCTGCCCCTCCTGCTGATTCTGGTGATCCAGGGCAGCATCTGGATCAACTTTTCCTTCCCCGGCATCACCCAGCAGCCCATTTTCTTCATGAGCTATCTGGTGGTGACCTCCATCCAGATGGGGGCCAATATTGACTATGCCATTGTGATCTCCTCCTGGTACAACGAACTGAAGGGGAGAATGTCCCGTCGGGAGGCGGTCATTCAGGCGCTGAATCTGTCCTTTCCCACCGTGCTCACCTCGGGGAGCATCCTGTCCGCCGCAGGCTTTCTGATCGGCCGGATCACCACGGAGCCCGCCATTGTGGGCATCGGAGAGTGCCTGTGCCGGGGAACGCTCATCTCCATGTTCCTGGTCATGTTCATCCTGCCCCAGATCCTGTTTTTGGGGGACCAGGTTGTGGAGCGGACCCGCTTCAATCTCAAGGTTCCGGAGGTCGGCCGGACGGTTCACGGCACGGTCTATGTGAATGGCCGGGTCCGGGGCCGGATCTCCGGCGTGGTGGACGCCCATATTCAGGGCGTGATCTACGGCGACGTCTCCGGCATGCTGGAGACCGGAAACTATCAGAACAAGGAGGCTTCAAAAGACAATGAAACGGAACATCAGTAAAATTCTGAGCCTCCTTCTGGCGGCGGTTCTGATTCTCTCTCTCGTTGCCCCAGCCGCTCTGGCGGCTGAGAGCGCCGGTTCCATCTACCTCCGTACGACGGAAGATCTGGCGGAACTCTCCCGGAACTGTACCCTGGACAGCTGGTCCCAGGGGAAGACGGTCTATCTGGAGGCGGACATTGATCTGACCGGCGTGGATTTTTCCCCCATCCCCACCTTCGGCGGCACCTTTGAGGGACAGGGCCACACCATCTCCGGCCTGTCTATCACCGGCAGCGGCAATGTGCGGGGCCTGTTCCGGTACATACAGCCCACCGGCGCTGTGCGGGATCTCCATGTCTCGGGCAGCATCGCCCCCAGTGACCGCAAAAACACCCTGGGCGGCCTGGCGGGGGAGAACCAGGGGACCATCACCAACTGCACGTTTTCCGGGGCGGTCAGCGGGGCGGACAGCATCGGCGGAATTGCGGGCATCAACGAGGCCCAGGGACAGATCATCAACTGTTCTTTCTCTGGCTCGGTCACCGGGGAGCACTATGTGGGCGGCATCGCCGGACAGAACTACGGCTCCGTTGTCCAGTGTGAGAACAGCGGCAGCATCAACACCACAGAGGTGGACGCGGAGCTGAACCTGGACAATTGGAATCAGGACCAGCTCAACGCCGCGGAGAATGTGCCGGTCTGCACCGACATTGGCGGTATCACCGGTTTTTCCTCCGGCATTCTGCAGGGCTGCGTCAACACCGGGGCGGTGGGGTACGCCCACGTGGGATACAACATCGGCGGCATCGTGGGGCGGCAGTCCGGCTATCTGAACGGCTGCACCAATTCCGGGACGGTTTTGGGACGGAAGGATGTGGGCGGTATCGCCGGACAGCTGGAGCCGGAGGTGCGTCTGCTCTACAACGAGGGACAGGTGGGTGACCTGCTGGATGAATTGGATGTGCTGCGCGCGCTGATTGACCAGACGGGGGACGACGTCCGCGGTTCCTCCGATGAGATCTCGGAGCGGATGCAGGCCATCTCCGACCGGGCGGGGGAGGCCCAGGAGGCCATGAGCAATTTGATGGACTCCGCCACAGACTGGACCAATGAAAATATTGACGAGATCAATGACCTGTCTGCCCGGCTCTCCTGGCTCACGGATGAACTGGCCCCCATTCTGGACGACGCCACAGATGCGATGGATCTGATGGAGGAGCTGGCCGGTCAGATGAATGATGTGATGGACGAGGCACAGGAGGCCGGCGACCTGGCCCCAGATGCGGCGGACCGGTTTGAGGACGCCATGGGGGATTTAGGCTCCGCCGCCCAGCATGGCCGGGACGCTGTGGAGCACCTCAAAACGGCCCTGGCCCATCTGCGGAATGTGCTGGGAAAACCGGACGTGGAGACCGCCCTGTCGGAAATTCAGAGGGCAGTTTCTGAACTGTCCACGGCGCTCTCAGACATTGCCGGCTGCTTTGCGCGGATGCACCAGATCCTGCAGGAGGCGGAGAGCGAGCTCCAGGGGACGCCGGAGTGGGATGTGATACAGGAAAAGCTGGCGGCATTTCAGACCGCCTGCGGGGCTCTGCCGGGCTGTCTGCGGGAAGTCGGCGACGCGCTTGCCCAGGTGGTCCGGACCGGCGCGGACGATCCGGATGCCCTGGTACGACTGCAAACCGCAGCCGGGAATCTGCTGGCCGCCGGTCAGGCATTTGGGGAGGCCGGCGCGGAGCTGGCCAAGGCGCTGGCGGATGCCGGCCCCGGCGGGGAGCCGGATTTGACCTCCGCCTATGAGAGATTGCAGACGGCGTCCCAGCAGCTTGCGGCTGCGCAGGCAGAGGTGGACGGCATCCTGAAACATTTGGGAGACACTGAAGCCGGGAAGGATCTGCAAACAGCGCTGGATGAGCTGAATAATGCCATCGCCGCCGCAGAGCAGGCCGCTGCGGAGGTGGAGGACGCCCTTGCGGCACTGGCCGGCACGGAGGCGGCCCAGGACGCAGCCGAAGCGCTCCGGGCCGAATTGACCGCCATCTATGCCAGCCTGGGAGACGCGAAGACAGCCGCGCAGGAACTCGGAGTGGCCGCGGTGAAGCTGGTGCTGCCCTCTGTGGATACTGAGGAGCTGGAGGCCGCCCGCCGGGAGGTCCGGGCCGCCGGGGATAGTCTGGCCTCCGCGCTGCGGGCGCTGGAGCGCGGCGTGGACAGCGGAGAGGACGCCGTCCGCCGGCTGCGGGAACTGCTGGAGCAGGCCGGAGACGTTATGGATGAGCTGCAAAACGCCGGAGATACCATGGAGGAGCTGGCCTCTCTGACCTCAAATCTCAGTGAGGACCTCTATGATGTACTGCATGAGCTGTCTGAGATGCCCACCATTACCATCCACCCCATCAGCAGCGGCCTGCGGGAGCAGGGGGACGCCCTGGGGAACATCTTCTCCGGCCTGCTGGACGACGGGGACGCCCTGCGGGAGTCCATGTCCAGCAGCACGGACATTCTGCTGGACGATCTGGACGCCATCAACCAGCAGTTCGGCGTCATTACCGATCTGCTGCGGGACATTCTGGAGGGTTCGGATGAGGAATTTGAGGACCGCTTTGAGGATGTGTCGGACGAAGCGCCCGAGACCACGGATACAGGGTATCTGTCCGACGCCCGAAATGACGGAACTGTGGAGGGAGATATCAATGTGGCCGGAATCGTGGGCTCCATGGCCATTGAGTACGATTTTGACCCGGAGGACGACCTGATCCAGGAGGGGGACCGCTCTCTGGACTTCCGCTATCAGACCAAAGCCGTGGTCGCCTCCTGCATCAATACGGGAGAGATCACCGGAAAACAGAACTACACCGGCGGTATCGTGGGTCTGATGGATCTGGGACGAGTGGGGAACTGCGAAAATTACGGCGCGGTCTCCAGCAGCGACGGCGACTATGTGGGCGGCATCGCCGGGGCCTCCTGGGGCAGTATCCGGGACAGCTGGAGCAAGTGCCGCCTGTCCGGCGGGGACTATGTGGGCGGTGTGGCTGGACTGGGGGCCACTCTGGTCAGCTGCCATACTCTGGTGACCATCGCCGAGGGCTCCGCCTATCTGGGCGCTGTGGCGGGAGATGTGGACGGAGAAGGTACCATATCCGGCAACACTTTTACCAGCGAGAGCATGGGCGCTTTGGACGGCATCAGCTATGCCGGGCAGGCGGAGCCGGTGGATTTTGACGCCCTGTGCAGCACGGAGGGCGTGCCGGAGCTGTTTTCCCAGCTGGAGCTGACCTTTGTGGCCAATGGTGTCACGGTGGCCGTCATTCCCTTCCAGTATGGGGAGGGGGTCGAATCTCTGCCGGAGATCCCGGCGAAAAAGGGGTACTCCGCCTCCTGGCCGGATTTGGATTATACCCATCTGACGGCCAGTCAGACCCTGGAGGCGGTGTATACCCCCTATACTTCCGCCCTGACCGATGGAGGAGAACTGCCGGAAATTCTGGTGGACGGCAGCTTCAGCAGCCGGGCGGAGGTCTTCCACACGACGGAGGATGTAACCTGGACCGATGACCGGGGACGAACTCACGCGGGCACCTCCTATACCGTCACGGTAGAGGACCCTGACCTGGAGCAGGTGTCCTACACGGTGCACTACCGCCTGCCGGACTCCGGGAAACGGTATGACCTCTGGGTGCTGGGGGAGGACGGCTGGAACCGAGGGGAGCATGAGATCGACGGTCAGTATCTCCTCCTGACCAGCCGGCAGGCGGAAATTACATTCTGCGTTCTGGAACGGCCGGTCAACCTTCTGGTCTGGGGCGCGGCAGCAGGCGCTCTGCTGCTGGCAGCGGGAGCCTGTGCGGCTGTTCGGTTTCGAAAGCGTCGGCATTGAGCAGGCTGGAGAAAGGAATGGCGCAGTATGGGAACGGAGTAAATAAAGATTCAGGCTGAGTGCCGTCCATCTCGACCGGCGACAATCCTTACTTGGAAGTGCCGCCCAGAGCGAGCAAAAATTAAGACTTTTCTGGCGGAGAATCTGCAAAAGATGGCATATTCTGAGTGTCAGTAATCACTTGAACAAAAACACAGGATCCCGATAAAAGGGACCCTGCGGCACTTATTTTTCTGTTATATCCATAAAAATCGGATGGAGAATACATTTTGGGGGTCAAAGATAAAATATTCGCAATTATATCGATGCTTTGTCCGCTGAGTTGGAACGGTCTGTTTTATCGTGAAAATACCATGATCAAATCGAGAGATTGCACGGAGTTTAGGCCATAAATGGCTGCCATCAAAGATTCCCTCAATTTGAGACTGATTAAGACCACTGCCTCAAAATAAGTTTTATCGCTTATTCTTCTTCCGTATATTCGTAAAAGGCGTTAAAAATATAACCTTGATCCAAATCCTGGTCGCCCAAATGTTTTCCAAAATACTGGCAGAAAACTCTGGGCGGTTCCTGAGAGAAAATATCGATCCATGTGTCCTCGGCGGCAATGACATAGTGAAAAAAATCAGTTTCTCCCTCAAAAAAGCCCTGCTGCATACACCAATTATAGTAATTGGAGTATTTACACCGGTAGAAGTGAAAAATAGGCTGCGGCAAGTTTGCTGCGGCAGACCGATGCTGCAGGTCAAAAAGTTTATTTTCCTGATGTACTGTCATCGCAAACATCCGCATACTTTTGATGGTACAGGGAAAGACCATCTTCAGCGTGAAGGAGCGCGGATTGAAATTGTCCCCATCATTATATTGAAAAACAATGCCGCATTCATTCCAGAAAAATCCATCAAAATAGACAGCAGTATTTGGCGACAGGTTGGGGCAAGGCGTTAGGAATTCTACGCAGTAGCGGGGGTCCATTTCTTCAAAGTCATAAATAAGATTGCCTTCGTAAGCCGGCAGCTGTTGTTCCATGACACGGTCCTCCTGTTTATTAATTTAACGGTATTTTACTGATGGTGTGCACAGTATAACATAACAAATTGTGCAAAGATTTTAATTATTTCTTAATTCCAGCTTCTTACCGCCCGCCAGAGTCAAAGAAGCGCCGGGCCGCTTACGGCCCTTTCCCACCTGTTGCCGCTGTTCAGAGATAGCTAGCAAATCTGGCTCGTACAGTCGATGGAACGCAAAAAACCCGCAGAGCCCGATCTGATGGGCTCTGCGGGTTTGAAATTCTAATTATTCCCACTCGCCGAGTTAAATCCATTTCTAAACTTTTTTGTATAGAGGATTTAATTCGTCGTGGTTTTATTTGACGCAGATTATCCTTATCCTAAGGTCTATTCGGACTTTTGCTATCAAAAATCTATCC
>ERZ1643247.413-NODE-413-length-52403-cov-22.348113_pt1 | contig 52403 bp, 29 predicted proteins | sample MGYA00579264_ERZ1643247 | MGnify/ENA primary metagenome ERZ1643247 (study PRJEB29033, sample SAMEA4952262) | chicken gut metagenome | biome: Broiler Chicken; feature: Gastrointestinal Tract; material: Caecum | place: Ireland | collected 2018 | study: Broiler... | reverse complement strand
AATAGCACGTTTACGTCTGCCTAATGCATTTACTACTTCCATTATATCTTATTTATATGAATTAATATCAATCATTTTCGGGTTCTGAGCAGCCTGTTTGTGTTCGCTACCAGCGTAAACATACAAGTTATTCAGCAATTTAGCTCCCAGGATATTCTTAGGAAGCATGCCCTTCACTACTTTTTTCAGTAATCTCTCTTCACCGTTCGGTTTTGTAATCAAACGGGCAGGAGTCATTTCTCTCTGACCACCAGGATAACCAGTATATGACAAATAAACTCTGTCATTCCATTTGTTACCAGTCAGTTTTACTTTGTCTGCATTGATGATGATAACGTTATCACCGCAGTCTACGTGAGGAGTAAAGTTTGGTTTGTACTTTCCTCTCAGCAATTTTGCAACTTTTGCTCCCAGACGACCTAAAGTCTGGTCTGTAGCGTCAACGATAACCCATTCTTTGGTTACAGTCGCTTTGTTTGCAGAAATGGTCTTGTAACTTAAAGTATCCACTCTAATTTTGTTTTTTAAATGTTACTACTAAAAATTTTCTTCACCACTCATTAGTCTTCCCCGGACAAAGGAATACTAACTTGCTATGAATTAATCTCTTATCATTTTGTGATAATAATCGGCTTGCAAAAGTACGGCTTTTCTTTGAATTGGCAAACTATTTTTGTATATTTTTCCAGTCGCCTATTCTATTGAGAGTCTTCTTAATACCCGTTATTATTCATTCCATTGAGTTTCGGATTACTTTGTATCTCTTTCAGAGGGATAGGGAAAAGTTCATGTTTACCCTCCGTAAAATTCCGGTAAGCCGGATATGGTTTGTTCTCTTTCTGATTGACGGAACTGATCTCACCAAACAGTTTCAGAGCCTTGCCCAGTACTCCCCAACGTATCAGATCATATTTGCGTTGTCCTTCAAAAGCCAGCTCAAAGCCACGTTCCCAGTAAAGAGCTGTACGAAACTTTCCTTCCGGTGTAGAGTCGTCGATGAAAGTCAGGTTATGTGTCTTTTTCCGTGCGCTCATCATTTCATCATAATTCGCTTCTGTAATAGAGGTTGCTTCAGCACGTGTACGTACGCTATTCAGCAAATCCCATGCTTTTTGTCTATCTGTTCCTGTTTCATTATACGCTTCGGCAGCCATCAATACCACATCAGCATAACGCAAAGGACAATAGTTTACATCCGCATAATTGATATTCTTGTTCCACGATTCTTTCGGCATCCATTCCCGACGCCATTTTCCCACATACCAGCTTCCTGCGCTTCTTTCTTCTTTTACATGCTCTTTTTTAGTACCATTCCAAGTATAACGATAGGTGCAAATCGCCACATCACGGCGTTTATCGCTCGCTTCGAAAAAGTTACGCCATTCGGGAACCACTATAAAAAAGCCGTTGGCACGTCCCATATACTGATTTGCTTCGGATGCGGAAATTCCGGTAGGTTCCGCTACCTGCGGACCGTTATAAATTCCCCATGCTCCACCATTACGACGTCCTTGCGAATGATAGAAAGCAATCTCCCAAAGACTCTCCTTATTATTCAGTACCCCCTGCGAGTAGCTTTTAAAGAGTGCCTCATAACCACCGTCATAAAAATCATGGTACCCTTTCTTTTCAAAAGCCTCCCACTCTTCTATCACCGCATCGAAATATTCCATTCGCTTACTGTCCTCCGGACGTTTCAACTGTCCATTCGACTGAAGGCTATATCCTGCACGCTGCAAATAGACACGCATCAGCAATGCACGGGCAGCTCCTTGCGTCACTCGTTCGGGACTGGAAGAAGCAGTTGCCCAATCCAGATTGTTCTTAGCGAAAGTAAGGTCAGATATAATCTCGTCATAAATCACTTCCCTGTCCACACGTTCACCAAAAGCAGATTCGTAGGATGAAGAATAAGATGTTTTGAAAGGCACATCTCCCCAATATCTCACCAAATCAAATGCGAGGAAAGCACGCAGAAAGCGAGCTTCTGCTTCCAATGCTTTCAGGCGGGTATTTTCTGCGTATCCTGTCATGCCACAGATTCCGTCAATGGTGAGGTTAGCCCGGTCGATTCCCTCATATTTCAGTTTCCAGATACTTTCAATCCATGTGTTCGTGGAGTTTAGCTGATAATGTGCAATATCGTGAACCTGATTGTCAGACTGCGTACGAGCCGTATAATAGGTATCGTCCGATGCGGGAGAAGCCATTTCGTACCAACCGTAATGATTAAAGTCCGACAATGAACTATATATTCCCATCACTGCCATTTCCGCTTTATCTTCCGAATCGAAATAGCGGTCCCGGTCATATTTTGAGTTAGGTTCTTCCGTTAGCAAATCCTCGCAAGAGGAAAATCCTGTTGCCAACAAGGCGAATACGGCATATAATAGATGTATCTTTTTCATGATTACTATGTATTTGAAGAATTAAAATGCTACGTTGAGACCAAAAATAAAAGAACGGCTAAGCGGATACGCTCCGAAGTCAACACCCGGTGTCAAACCGCTTTTCATCGTAGAGACTTCCGGATCGAAACCTGAATACTTGGTCCAAGTCAACAGATTATTACCAGTGGCATACAAACGCAAGTTTTTCAATCCCACCCTTGCAATCAGATTTTTAGGGAATGTATATCCCAAAGTCACATTACTTAGTTTCAAATAGGAAGCATCCTCCACTGCCCATGAATGAATATAATTATCTCCTTGTTGAGCATCATGATAAGCGGCTACGGTTTTACCAGCATTCAGAGCAGCCAGTTCTCCGGGATCTGTCACTTTCTGTCCATCCGAATTGATGGTCATCCAGCGATTAGAGCTATTCATCACGTCCAATGCGTTGTAGTTCAGGCTACCCACCTTACTGGTAACCAGTTTGGTCGCATTCAGCACTTCGTTGCCATAGCTGAAAGTCAGGAATATACTTAAATCAAATCCTTTGTAAGTAAAAGAATTGTTCAAGCCTCCGTAGAATTTCGGTTGAGCGTTACCAATGACCGTTTTATCATTTTCATCAATCACATTATCATCTCCGGTCAAGTTCTTAAACTTCCACATGCCCGGACGAATCTGGCCTTTATCACCATGATAAGGTATACCATCTTTCAGGGTATAGGTCTGTGTAGAAGCATCATAATTGAAATCATCTACCTGATACAGCCCCTCGGTGATGTAACCATAGAACTGTCCTAATGGTTCTCCGACAGCAATACGATGGGTATTTTGATTAAAGCCGAACTTGGCTTCATAGAGTTGCACCGCCTCACCGGTCAATGCTTTCACGGAATTTTTATTGTGCGACAGCGTCAGTGTAGTGTTCCAACTAAACTTCTTTGTAGAGAAATTCACAGTATTCACAGTCAGCTCCACACCTACATTCTTCGTTTCTCCGGCATTAATCAACATACTCTGATAACCGGAAGAATAAGGCAACTGGGCGTTAAGCAGCAAGTTACTACTCCTATTTATATAGAATTCGGGCGAAACAGTGATGCGTTGATTCAGAAATCCTAAATCGACCCCCATATTAAAAGTCTTGTTCGCTTCCCACTTCAGATCGGGATTCGGTATCTGCTTGGAAGCATAACCGGGAGTAAGCTGATCTCCCATAGCTGTGATGATGGAAGACATCAAAGCAAGGCTGTTATAGCTACCGATTCTGTTGTTCCCCGCCAAACCGTATCCGATACGGAATTTCAAGTCGGAAAAAACATTCAGTTTCTTTATAAAATCCTCTTCACCTACACGCCATGCTGCCGATACAGCAGGAAAGTATCCCCATTTATTATTCTTTCCGAATTTAGAAGAGCCATCCGCACGGAACGTCGCAGAAAACAAATACTTATCCGTAAAGTCATAATTGAGACGAGCAAAGAAAGAGAGCAGATTATCATCATAGTTTTCATCGGACGAAGCAACGGACGGAGTACCCAGACTCATATCTCCCAAAATGAACTCATCGGTAGGCAACCCACTGACACCGGATTCGAGCACACGAGTCCAGCGTTTTACAAATTCCTGTCCCAATTGTACCACTACTTTATGTTTTTTCTGAAAACGTTTGTCATAAGTCAGGACGTTAGAGGTTTGAAAACTTCCGGTCTCTGTATTTCTGATAGAGCCGTAAATACCGTTGCGTCTTCCCATTATAGATTGGTCGCCATAGAAAAGCTCCCGGCGATAAAGTTGATAACGCATACCCGTATTGTTGCGGAAGGTCAATCCTTTGATGATTTTGAAAGTCAGTCCGCCATTGGCTTGCAAAGTGCGTGTTTCCTTATTATCCTTTTCTTCAGCGGCGGCAATCAATGGATTCTGCATCACGTTTCCATCCGCATCGCTTAATACAGGATCTTCTCCTGCCAACAAATCCGAATCACTACCACGTATACCAATAGTAGGACGGTATTGCAAAATCTGAACCATTTTATTAAACTTTGCATCTACATTGCTTCCGCCCTCATTCGTACCATTTCCGGCAACACCTGCTCCATACACTTTCAAATAATCAAAATTGATACGTCCTGTAACGGAGAGCCGCTTATTCACTTCGCTTTTCACGCTAAGCGCAATATTATGTTTGTCGCTGCCGCTATATACCATCGCACCTTCATCCTTGAAGTAACCATAAGACATATTGTAGTTCAACTTATCATTACCACCGTTGACGCCTACCCGGTAATTTTGCGTAACGGTAGTGCGTCCCATCGTACGGTCCAGCCAGTCGATACCTTTACGATTGCCATAGTTCTCATGAAGATCGACAAAACCACCGTAACGATTTTGCCATGACCGCATACTTTCCTCGGGATCAGTAGCATCCCCTAATGTTCTTTCATAATCCGCCAACACAAATTCCTCTACACTTAATACATCCAACCGCTTGGCAAGCGTACGCACACCTACATAAGAATCGAAAGTAAGTGTTGCTTTTCCTTCTCCTTTCGCACCGCTTTTGGTAGTGATTACCACTACGCCATTTGCTCCACGGGCACCATAAATTGCTGTTGCCGAAGCATCTTTCAACACATCGATACTTTCAATATCTGCAGGATCAAGGCTGGACATACCATCTTCCGTCGGAAATCCGTCGATAATATAAAGCGGTTCGTTGCTTTGCGTAATTGATATACCGCCACGAACACGCACTGACATCGTAGCACCGGGCTGACCGTCTGTCTGTATAATCTGTACCCCTGCCATACGTCCCGCTAAAGCCTGGGTTACATCAGACGAAGGAACTTTGAGCAAATCGTCGCTTCTCACAGAAGCCACGGAACCGGTCAGGTCTTTACGCTTTACTGTTGCATAACCGATAGCTACCACCTCATCCAACAATACCGACGCAGCTTTCATGGTCACATCAATCTGTTTCCTTCCTTTCACGGGTACTTCCATATTTTCCAGTCCGATAAAAGAGAAAACCAAGACATCTTTCTGCGGATCACTAACGGTAATGGTGTATTTACCATTGATATCGGTAATGGTACCCGTGTTTTGTTTTCCTTTCACGGTCACATTTCCTCCAATCACTTCCAAGCCTTCGTTGTCCACCACCTTACCGGTAACGGTCAAACTCTGGGCATAAATGCCGGATACACCGACAAGAAGCAACAAAATGCAAATAATTCTACTTTTCATCATATTCTGTTTGTTATTTATATTCACTATGTTTCATTGTTTATCATTGATTTACTACCCGGGTAGATATAGGACTCCGGTCGGTCATTTCTACCACCTGATAAGCCCCGTCTATCTCGTCGTAAAGCAACGAGGAACCCGTATATTGTCGAGAGTAAAAATTGCCATTCAACACAGGATTGTCTGTTCCATAACTAAATACTGCTTGTTCGGTGCGATGACTCACTGTCAGTTCCGGAGCCTTAGAAGCATCCAAAACCGCTTTGATCGTCCAGTCGCCTACGTTAAAGGTATCACCGTCACGGTTAATAATAGAAACAGCCTCATCTCCTACCTGAATAATAGCCAGGAAACGGGTGACAGAACAACCGTCAACCCGTGCAGTCAAGTGCCACTGGTTGGGATACTCCGCTCCGGTGATGGCGGGCGGCACTACAAAACGATCCGTTTGGGACAGCGTAAAAACATGTCCTCCAAAAAGTTGTGTCACAGCCACCCACCCTTTAGTCTTATTATCTGTAGACAACGTTTTCTTTACCGCATCAATCTTAAATTCCGTAGGACTATGCAACAGCCACTCCCAGCGGACAGCCTCCGATGCCTCCAATTCATCATACACTATTACTGTATGAGGATGAAGCATCAACACGTGCCGACGGTATTTAGTCAACGGAGTGGCACCGAATCCATTTTCAGGCGTCTGCTCAATACCTGCCTGCTTGAAGTAGTCAACCCACATCGGGTCATTGCTGATCCCTCTGTAAGCATGTGAAGCATCTCCCAAACAGTAACTAATATGCTGTCCGCCCATAGCACGCATCACACTGCCATAACCTTCGGTAGAATAAGGTTGCCCGATGCCGTTTACCAACAGTGAATTATGCGCCCGCGTATGGCGATAGGACATCAGATTGTGAGCATCGCTGAAATTCTGATAATAGCCTGTACTGCGATACACATCGACACCCTTATACAACAGATTAAAAGCATTCTGGCTGGCAGTAGTGTGACTGCCGGATCCGAATGTACTGGATCGGAACGAGAGTGCAAGATCTTTTTCTACATCTTCCGGTGCACTGTGCATGGCTACTTCACCGGCATCTTTATACCACACCATTTTATCAGCCCCGGCAGGAAAAGCTGTGTTGTAATCCTGCTCGGTGCACATCCGGTAAAGACGCAATTCATAATCCCGGCGCAACAGCTCCCGACATTCTCCGGCATACCATCCGGCATAGGAATCACCCGTTTCACACGCCAGATAATCAGCAAAGGCGGCAACCAGACGGTTGGGTTCACTACCCTTTTCACTATTGTCACCAAAGCCATTGCTTTTCGATCCCGGCGGACAAGTATAAACCAGCGAGCGTCCGACATTCTGATACCACGGATGCGATAGATAATCGTACTGACTGATGAATGAAAGAAGAGACGGCATATACGCCAAAGTCAAGATATTGGCACTGAAATAGCCTGTGCCATTATGCCATATACCGTCACGATTGAAGCCGGAGGCAGGAGCTCGGGCTGTCCACAATTCATAATAATACTCCATCATGGGCAGCACTTCGGAAGAATAGGCCGATTTGTCGTAAAGCGACAAAGCCACTTGAAAAAGGATCCGCATATTCTGCTGCCAAAAATGATTATCAAAGAGATGGTTTTCCTGAAAACCGCAATTTACCTTGTAATAGTAACGTGCCACACGCATCATCAGTTCTTCGGCAGCAGTACGATCGGAAGCAGACAAGTTATTATAAAGCAGATCGTAGGCTGCAACAAGACACCATGCGATGTTGCTGGCAGTAAAGTTGGATGCAAAAAGTTGTCCGTCAGCAGGGGGAGCGACAATCAACGCTTCGAGAAGCTGACGTAACTTTTCGGCATAAATTTCTTTTTGGGTTAGATGATAGGCCTGATAAAGATAAGTGGCATGTTGCCGGAGCTCTTCGGCACGATTATATAAATCAGTCATTCCGGTGTATTCGGCATTCAATGCCAAAGAAGCACGGCTTTGCAGTTCTTTATATTCAGGGTGTGAGGCCACACGGTTACGAGCTTCCCCGATACGATCGTCCAAAAAACAGTAAATACGAGGATGCAGACGGGGAGCATTTGCTAAGAATGTCTGAAAAGGAGGTGTTACAAATTCCGGTGTATCATTCTTCACTTCAAAACGATAGATAGCACTCCATTCACCGGGCGCAGTTCCATTAAGGTTGGTGGAACGAAAGCGCCAATACCATGTGCCGACCTCCAAACGACGATGAAGATTATACATACACCATTCCTGCGGTTCGGAAAGTAGCGTTTCGGAACTGCTGAAATCTTCAGTGCGCGAAAGGGAAAATTGCAGTCTTTCGCCCGTCTTCATGGCTTGAGGAACAATAAGAGGAGCAGGATTCAGATACAATTCATTATCTGCTTTGGGATAAGGTTGTGTCCGTATCTTATCCTGATAGGCATCGGGAATTCCGGCAGACGTCTCTGGCTGCGTACTGTCCGGTTCGGGCAGCGAGTCAGATGTACAGCTACAGAATAACTGTACCATGAACAAAAGAAAAACCGATAGGCGAAATGTGGTGTGCATATTATTTTCTTTTCTTGGTATAAGATTAGAGGGCTATTTTCAAAAGTTTCAATGTAAGAAGAAGGTAAAGCGGGATGGGGGGACCCCACTTTCCTTGAATTTCTATTGAGTAAGGTCGAATATTCAGTGACTATTTAAAGATTGTAATCATGGGGCGGCAAAGAGCTTGTTGGTTAGCAGCTGTTTTAACAGCAATACCCGCTTCTTGTGCATTAGTTACGGCACCACTGGTCACATTAATACGTACACCAGAAACATTACCTTGGTTATTGATAGTACTGGAAGCATAATTCACTGTATTAATCGGTGTTCTATCAAACATTTTGCCATTGACAAATTCAAACTCCGGAATATTTTTAAAGTCCTCACTACCAGTAGCAGGCACCTCTTTCATTGTAAACAATGTACCCATAAACGCACTCAATTGCGACAATGTAGGAATATACCATGCACTCAAATTCTCACTAGCAGAAGCATGTTCTCCCACCCATTTCTCATAAGTTGTTTTAAACGCAACATCTCCAAGACCTGTTAATAAAACGTCCGTAGTCTGTGTTCCATTTGTCATACCTGCAGCTGTTTCGGTCAAAGTAGTCAATAATTCAGTATTAAGAGTTTGACGACCAGTCGCCACATTTTCAATCGCTACTGCATATCCGGCGATTGTCTTGCCCTGAAGTGCTACAGGATAATTAGCCGGCACATCATCACCAATAGCTTCCATCTTGAAAACAATACCAACAGCATCCGCCGCGTCACGTACCACTTTACCTTCTGCATTGATATAACTACCAACCTTCATTTCCAACGCTTCATAATCCGGATCCACTCCTACTTCAATGTCAAAGTTTCCATCTCCGATTTCAAATTTAGCCATAATCTGCATATTAGCATCCAAAGGTAATGTATTTGCCGGTATTTTAATCTCTTTACTATATCCGCCACTCAATGCCATGGTTATTTCTTCTGTAAATTTACCTACATTTGAAGGAGCAAAAAAGAAATTAGCGAACCAATTGCCATCCGCAGAAGCAAAATTTGCATTTGTATAAGTCACAGGAGTCGTAGCAGAACATCTACCCTCTAAAATATCATATCCGCTCAAAGCGTTGTATGTTATTTCCAGTTTATTAGCTGCCGCAGCTACTTCCGGATTCTTCGGTTTTACGCTCACATTAGCAAACGGGCGCTTCAATGTCACACTGGCATTACCAATCGTTTCCAATTTTCCGCAGAAAGCGTCGCTGGCTGCCATCAACGCATCATTTGTCAGATCGAATGATGCAGTATTATATCCTACTGCTCTCAAATCAGCAGTGTTATATACTTTATTAGCAGCACCACTTTCCGGTACGTATTCAGCCCAAAACAATGCTTTCGACACTTCTTTTTGTTCATCTACGGAAATAGTGAAAGATACCTTACCGTCTGTAACCGGTTTAGTTACCTGATCGCCTATCTTATTGCCATCAGCATTCAGTAATTGCATGATACATTGCATCGTATAACCGTCAGGGATGGTAACCGCACGGCTAAAGACGTTATTTACAGGAGCCTGTACAGAGATGGTAACAGGAGCATTGATTTCTGTTCCGTTGTCCGAAACGATTTCTTCTTGTCCACAGGATGCAAAAAGCACTACGAACAAAGCCATTAGCGAATAAAATAAGTTCTTTTTCATGATCTTAATTGTTTTATGGTTAAGCAATTCTTAATTGATTTGTCTATTTTATAATTCTCCAAGGTCCACCTCCAGATCACCGTCATAATCGGGGTCGATCCCTATTCCTCCATTGGCATCGGAAGTCAGGAAGTTACCGCGTACCGTTGTGTTTTTGCCCCGTTCACAAGGAATACGGAAAGCTGTACGTGCCAGCACTTCATTCTTCTCATTCAAGATTTCGAGCTCTACAGGGATGGAAACGGTTTCTCCGGCATCGGTCAACACATAGTCGAATCCCAGTATCAGTTCTTTCGTACCATCGGCAGGGCGTTCAAAGGGCACTTTATATTCCATGTACATGAGCGAGTTCTTGGATACATCGTCCCACAAATTGTAGCCGGTAGGCAAATAATCACTGTACTTCACACGAGCGGTAAAACTTTCACCTTTCAGTCCGCCTGTGGACAGTTTATTGAGAAATGTTGCCACATCTTTAGCCACCAGTTCATAGCGTGCTACGGGGCGATACAGTTCAACGTCAAGACTTGTTTCAGCTCCCCAATGATTGCGGAAAGAAGTCAGGTCTGCCATAGCAGAAGCAGCAAAAACATCTTTATAGCGGCTATTCCCTATATATTTTCCGGCAGGAAGGATAAAAGCCAGATTCTCCGCATCGTAAACAAGTCCCTGTTCCGGTGTCTCCGCATTCACATAATCGGCCCACACCAGAATGCGGTAATTACGGGCGTGCAGCTTCATACTAACAGACAGACTGGCACGGTTAAAATCCTCTTCATATACCGTTTGCCGTGCCGCCACCTGTCTATCCAGATAGGCTTCTACGATGAAACGACGCAGATATTTGGTTTCCGACGCACGGGTGATGGTTACCGGTGCTCTTTCTGCCAAACTTAGATTCATTGCCAGATTAAGGTTGAGTGTTACAGCTGTCGGATCCACTCCCAGTTCTCCTTCGGGAGTCATTTCCGGTTCTTCGTGCAGGCTGCATCCATTCACCAACAGGGTGATGAACAACAGGAAAGTGCACTGCGCCAGTATATATAAATTTCTTCTCATATTGTTATCTTATTTATATGTATGTTCCTATCTAAGGTTAGAAGCGGTAGACCAACGATGCTCCCACACGGGTTATCCCCCAGTAATGACGGACACGCGTATCCAGCAGTGCGCCGTTGTCTACATTATAATAGGTGTTATACTTCATGTTGGCATATCCCACTCCCAGATTAAATTCCGCTCCCCAGTGTTTGGAAAGGGGGAGTTTGTAACCGTAGCTTATTCCGGCTCCCAACAACGGACGATCAGTATCTTGATAACGGTCATCGTTCCACTTTACGTTAAACCATGCCACGTGGGCGTGTAGTCCGACAAAGTGTCCCCGTCCTGTCTCATTTCCTATCCACCAGCGGGCTTCAGGTTGCAATGCTACCGTACGCACGCCGTGCTTATCTCCCAAGTCCCACAAACTGCAAGTCAATGGCAACTCTACCGTGATCTTTTTATGCACCTGCATCTCCACGGCAAGGTTCAGCAAAGCACAAGCATCATATATTACATTCGTTTTCAGTGCCAGATAGCGTTGACTAACAAAGGCAGCCGCTTTCTTTCCTGTATTCTCTTTGCCGGATTGGCGTTTATCCTCCTCCTTTTTTGAAGAAGTCGCAACTGCTGTTTCCTGCTTTTTCCCGCCGAGCTTGTAAACCGTAGTTTCCTCCGGAGCTGCCGAAGTCTGTACACGGGGTTTACCGGGAGTCTGTGCCGACAAGACGGTTATGCCCGATAATGCAGCCAACAGGCATATAGTTCTCATATTAAAAGTAGAGTGTCTCATATATTCGTATCTTTCATGTTCATTGATCAGATTTCCAGTTCGGGCACTGTATCCCTCATTACCGTTTCGTACCCATCCTCATTGATGACAGTAGCTTCACCTTTATAAGTGATATTCACCTTCTCTTGAGTGCTGCGGATAAAGAACGAGGGAGCACCGTCGGATTTCAGGTTAACACTGATGAGCCATCCGCCCACTTTGATACGTCCGTCGGACAAGATTTCGGGGTCTTTGGCAGGATATTTCAGTGCATGTGTATTGATGACAGTGGCAAAACGATATACTTGTGCCTTTTCCGATGTAGCGGTGAAATGCCAGTGATTAGGATACTTCTTGAACACCCCTTTGTCATCAGCACGTAGCCAGTTGACTGCCGGATAGAAAAAACGGCTCGTTGTATCAGTCTGCAATGTTCCGGTGGAGAAAAGATAAGCGTCTGATGCTCCTCCGCGGTTCGTGGCTTGAATATGCACGAAGCGATGATTCGATTTATCCACTGTCATGGGATTTTCTGTGGTATGCAGCAAATAACTCCAGTTTACAGGTTCGTCTGCCACGAGTTCGTCATAGATAAAGATGAGCCCTGTCTTTCCCAAATTGACAATGTGACGGCGGAAAGTTTTCACATGATTCTCATCCCAGCCATTTTCGGGCGTATAATGCACCTCCGACTGTTCGCCGCGTGTCAGCCAAAGCGGTGAAATCACTTTTCCGTAAGCATTGGAAGCATCACCCAGCACATACCCGATCTTCTCGCTGGCATAATAACGGGGAATCCATCCATATCCTTCCGTACCGATACGTTGTCCCATACCGTTCACCAGAATCGTATTGTGAGCACGTGTGGCACGATGGCACAACATACTATGTACGTCGGTAAACTCAATGTGGTGTCCGCTACTGTAAAATAATGGTTTTCCACCATAGAACGTATTGAAAGCATTCTGATTGGCTAGTGCATGAGAGGTAGAACCATAAGGGCTTGACCGAAAACTCCACATCGCATTTCCACCTACTCTATCCCAGTTCGTCTGGAAAGAGGCAAGTCCTGTTGCGGGGAAGACGTATCCTGCAGGGAGTGCAGTCAATCCTTCACCTTCCGGCAGAGGTTTATCACATTGCAGGCGGAACCAGGCAAGATCACCGGGCTTATTCAATAAGGCTTTCTTCATATAATCCGGTTCCACTTTCAATGTGCGGCGTACGAAATCAGCGGCATAAGTGTTTCCGGTAAGACGTGCCAGCGCATCCAAATATCCTATCCGGATACTGTTTGGACGTCCCACATTCTGATGAGAACTTCCGTTTCCTCCGGATTTGGAGAAAGGAGGTTGCTGGAAGATGGTATACATGATATTTCCCTGATACCAAGGATCGGAAAAGAAGTCGTAACCGGTCAGTTTGCTATAATAGTAAGGTACTTCTACTAATGTACGGGTATTGACTGTAAAGTAAGAATCGCCATTGTGCCAGCCACCGTCTTTGTTCAATCCGGGGAAACGTGCCAACCAGACGTTATAACAGTAATCCACCCATGTGTTGGCTTCGGGCAGATCGCCATATACACTGAATGCCGCCATTGTAAGGATGCGAAGTGTCATCTGCCACACATGATTGTCGGCGATGTGATTTTCCATCCGGTTATTAAAGTTCTCATACATTTCACCACCTTTATTTTTGATGGCTTCCAGCAATGCTTTCTTTTGTGATGTATTCAACCGGTCGTAGAAAGAATCATAAGCCATAGAGCAGAGAGACAATAAGCTAGAAGCATTAAAATCTCCTTTTACATTCTTATCTTTATCCCAGTCGGCCATGATAAATACCCGTTTGATGGCTTCGTCAGCATATTTAGTATCCTGTGTCAGCAACCAGGCCCGTATCAATGCTTCGGTGTTGCCTTCTTCCGCATCGATGATGCGACGGCTTTCACGAGTGAGGTATGAATTTATCTGCATCTCGTTCTTCAGATTCTTCACCTGCGAGACATTAATATCTTTCACTGATTTCATTGGAGTCTGAAGTACCTGATCTGCACGCTCAAGATACCATTGTCTTTCTGCCTTTTGTTTGCTGTGATTTATAAAGTCCTTCCATTCGTTCTTCATGATCCACACACGCGGATGGTCGGCAGGTAGTTTTGCCAACACTGTTTTCAATGAAGGCGGACAGAATTTACCCGGACGATTTTCTACGGTGACTTGCTGTGTGCTTCCCCAGGTCACTTGTCCGTTTTCTACATAACCGAACTGCCAGTACCATACCCCCGGCGCAAGCGGTTGTTCCGGATTATAGAACGGCCAACGAGTTTCCACCTGAACAACTCCGGACTTCAATCCGGCATCCTGCGAATAACGTAACCGATAGGTAATCTTCGTTTTATCTACCTTCTTTACTTTGTGTTCGAACCCATCCAACGGACTGTCCTGCGAGTTCATGTCCGAACGGAGCGGCCATTGGAAAGAAACCGCACGGTCATTTACCACCGCTTTATCAAGAGGATAAGGAGTGGCACGCATTTCATGCATCAATGTCTTCTCCGTCAGCTTAATAACTGCTTGTTTTTGCGCATGTGTCATCTGTGCAGCCACAGACAAGATTACGAATGAAATCAATAATACTTTTTTCATGATATCAAATGATTGGTTTTTCTGTAGGCAAATGTAGATAAACCGTCCGAAACGGAACTTTCAATTCATTTCTTCCTTCTCTGATACTGTCTAACAGGACTTTGTTTTCGTTCATTTCAACTTAAAATTCGTCCAAAACAAGCGTTACAGGAGGCTACAAAGAGGGTAAAAGGGTAATATAGCCCCCAAAACGGAATGACTGGAATTGATAGAAAGATGAAAGTTATTAGTTCTTGTTTAGGTTTTCACCACAGAGGACGCGGAGGACACAGAGGTGAATCTTGTTCAAGCAGGTGCAGAAATGAATGAGAGTTTTTTGTCTACCATAAAGTTGAAAAACATAAAAACATCTGCCACCTGCAACCAAACGCGTGTAATGCACTAGTTGACAAATAGTTGGAGCGTGGCAGATACTGTTGCAGATAGGTTGCAGATCAAAGTATCTGCAACACAGTATAAACCTTGCATAAGCCAATTCTCCAGGAGGGCAAAAGTTTATTGTATGCATTAACTTCCCGTTTCCAGGCGGGGAACTGTCGTTTCCGGCATTAGAAATTACAATTTCCACGGCAGGAAACGAGAGTTTCTAAGGCGGGACACTACAGTTTCCACGTAAGGATACTGTCGTTTCCCCGTAGAGACACCACCATTTCTCCATAGAGTCACCCCAATTATCCCATAGCTTTGCACAAAGGAATCAAGGCTTTTTCTTTGATTATATAACGCGTTGCAGATACTTTATCTGCAACCTATCTGCCACAGTATCTGCAACGCTCCAACTATTTGTCAATTAGTGCATTACACGCGTTTCGTTGCAGGTGGCAGATGTTTTTATGTTTTTCAACTTTATAGTAGACAAAAACTCTCATTCATTTCTGCACCTGCTTGAACAAGATTCACCTCTGTGTCCTCCGCGTCCTCTGTGGTGAACAAATGCATAACCGCAAAGCAATTACTTAGTATGCTGCTTCACATACTCCGATGGCAGACAACCGACATACTTCTTGAAACTGGTAGAGAAGTAAGAAGAAGATCCGAAGCCTACCATTCCGCTAATCTCCGAAATGGAGTAGCGCCCTTCAAGCAACAATTTACACGCTTTATTAAAACGGATGCGCCGGATAAAGTTGGCAGGCGGTTCACCGGATACAGAATTCATCTTGAGATACAGTGACGAACGGCTCATACAAAGCTGGCTTGCCAACTCATCAGAGGTGAAGTCTTCATTACTGATATTTTCTTCTACCACCTGAATAGCTTTGCTCATGAATTCCTCATCCAGATTATTCGAAGTCATTTTAGCAGTATCTATATCAATCGTATTCGAATAATAGTGTTTCAACCGCTGGCGTGCTTTCAGTTGATTAGCAATTTTTCCTTTCAATAAATGAATCGAGAACGGTTTGGCAATGTAATCATCCGCTCCAGCCTGAATGCCTTCCGTCTGTGCATCGACACTTCCTTTGGCAGACAACAGCAGGACGGGAATATGGCAGGTTTGCAGATTTCGTTTAATAAGCTGGCAAAGTTTGATACCGTCAATACCCGGCATCATCACGTCGGAAAGGACAATATCCACACGGTGCTCTTTCATAATAGCCAATGCTTCTTCGCCGTTTCCGGCGGTAAGCGTCACATAGTTCTGCCGGAAATTATCTTTCAGGTAATCCACCATCTCTTTATTGTCATCTACCAACAAGATAGTAGGCCGTTCTTCCTCGCTGCCAACTTCTATCTGATCGTCGTCCGATTTCTCTTCTGAAACCACAGCCGACGCATCACCAGAGAAATATTCATCAGCCACCGGAAGATCCAGGAGAGAAGCAGATGTTTCGACTTCATGTGCCGGCAATTCACGTTCTTTCTCCGTGAAGGCAGCCATATCAGCAGGTAGTGTGACTTTAAATTCCGTATATTGAGCAGGTTCGCTTGCTACCGTAATAGTGCCGTGATGCTTTTCTACCAGCATCTTCACCAATGACAATCCGATACCCGTCCCCTTTCGCTGACCGTCTACCTGATAGAAACGTTCGAAAATGCGGGTTAGCTGTTCCGGAGACATACCGATTCCGCTATCTCTTACCGTGAAACCATAGGTATCTCCCTCTGTCCATAAGGAAAGCGAAATACTTCCGCCATCCGGTGTAAACTTAAAGGCGTTAGACAGCAGGTTCATCAAGATGGTCTCTACATACGTCCGGTCCGCAGGAAACAATCGTCCTTCCAGATCGGATTTTATATGAAAGCTGATAGCACGTTTCTGCGCATTTTCTTTAAACAGGGCAAAAGCATCTTGCAACAGTTCTTCCACATTTACCTGCGCAACATGAATAGGCATTGCACCTGCTTCAGCTTTACGGAAATCCAGTAACTGGTTGACAATGTGCAACAACTTACGACCGTTCTTATAAACGTAATCTAGTTTCTGTTGTACCGGAGTACCTTTCAGATTGCTCTGCCCCAAGAGTTCCTCCAACGGAGCCAGTATCAGACTCAACGGAGTACGCAACTCATGAGACATATTCATGTAAAAACGTACTTTCTCCTGACTGATTTCTTCTATCTTGTTTCGTTCTATCTGTTCGATCCGGACTTGCATCTTCATTTTGGCACGGGCAATAAAGAAATAGATCACAAAGACGAGAAGCCCTAAAGAAAAGAAAATGAAAAGTGTCTTTGCCCACCAAGTCTGATACCACATCGGAATGATATGCACAAAAAATTCAGTGGTCGCCTCGCTCCACTTTCCATTGTTGTTACATGCCTTCACCTTAAACACATACTCACCGGGCGGAAGATTAGAATAACTCGCCCGTGCAAAGGAAACATGACGGGAGTAGTTCCACTCGGTTTCAAAGCCTTCCAATTTGTAAACGAACTGATTCCGCTTGCCAGCCAAATAGTTGATAACGGCAAACCGGATATTAAAAAGTTTCTGATCGGAAGGGAACGACATACCCAGCATCCGCCCTTGCTCGTCCTGATAATAACGCACCCGTTCACTTTTCATATCCGTAATCACCTGATTTAAGACAACGGCTCCTGTTACCACCGCATCCGGGGAATATGGATTATCACCCAATTCGTATGGCTTGAAATAGGCAACGCCCCCAAGAGACCCCAGGAAGAATGTACCATCGTGCGCTTTGCAAGCTCCGAAATAGTTAAACTGATCGTGAGGCAATCCGTCCTGCTTTGAATAGTTGAGGAAAGTACCCTCCTCCGTATTGAAGCAAGCCAGTCCCTTGTTAGTTGTCAACCATAAACGCCCCCGTTCATCTTCCAGTATATTATAAATAAAGTCGTTTGGCAAACCGTCTTTCATCGTATAGTGTTTCCAAGCAGTCGGTGCTCCTTCCTTATAGCAATATAATCCTGTGGAAGAACCAATCCAGATTTCATGACGGCTATCCTCCTGTACACAGAAAGCCTGTATCAACCCATGCAGATAAGCCGAAGAGGAAAGATGCAGTTCTTCCAGTTTCCCGCCGGCATACAAAAACAGGCTCTCTTCCGTACCGATCCAGATTCTTCCTTTGGAATCACGGAACAACGTATATATCAATACATTCTCCAACTTTTTATGCTTTTTAGCCAACGGATGCTGCGAAAGTTCGCCGGTCTGTTTGTCGAAAAGGTAAAGTCCGCTCATGCCGCCTACCCAAAGCGTTCCATCCGTTCCGTCCAATAAGGAGTAACAACTGTTAGTCAGGGAAGTAGAATGGGGAAAGGAATATGTTTCTATCCTGCCACTCCGGTGATGCAGACGACTCATTCCCCCTCCATGAGTGCCGATATAGACACTTCCATCCTTGTCCGTCCATATACATTTTATATTGTCCGACTTTAAAGCGTTGGCGGAAGTACCCGTCCGGTAATATGAAAAGACTCCGGTTTTCCGGTTATAATAATTTAATCCGCCGTCGTTCGTGCCGATCCAGAGATTGCCATTATCCGGGTCTTCGGCAATACAGCTCACCGTGTTATCACTTAACGAATTCCGCCAGGCGGAATGTTGCAAGCGTCCGAATGCCGGAGCAAGGGGATGATAATAATTAAGCCCGCCATAAAATGTACCGATCCACATTCCCCCTTGATTGTCTTTCAAGATAGAGCGGATGGAATTATGCCCCAAGGTAGTCGGATCTTCAGGAGAAAAACGGCAGATACGGAAAGTTCCCGTCTCCGGTTCAAGGATAAGCAAACCTTCCATGGTTCCTATCCAAACCCTTCCTTTATCATCTCCGGACAATGTCCTGACCGAGTTCGTAAGGAAATAAGCAGGAGTATTTTGCTTGTTATAATGATGTTTTATTTGAAAGTTGTTATCTACACAATACACGCCGTTTGTCAATGAAGCCAGCCAACAGTTGCCGGTTTTGTCATCATAGAGCATATCGGAGATGGTTTCTCCTTTCAATTGGAGAAGAAGCCGGGTCACGTTTTCGTTGCGTACATAATAGAAATAGACACCTTCCGAAGTTCCCAACAGGAAACCGTCATTCATCCGGCAAACAGAATAGATCGTTTTTCCGGCAAGTTCCGGCTGCACTTTCATCCGCCCGGTCTTTTTATCAAAAACCACCAGACCGATATTGGTAGCAAGCAAAAGCCGGTCGCCTTCCTCCGGTTCTCCGATAGCCAATACTTGCATCGGCTGATTGTCCGGTGAAGAATAATTGGTGAAATTATTCCCTACTATATTATAACGGGATAAACCGACCTGTGTACCTACCCATACCGTACCTTTCGAATCGGTATGAAGTGAATAGACATGATTGTTTGCCAGACTAGTCGTATCATCCGGCGCTTTATAATACGAAACGAAACGGGAACCTTCATACCAGTTCAGTCCGTCTATGGTGCCTACCCAAAGCTTATTATTATGATCTTGTGTCAGAGCAAGCACAGTATTTTGCGACAGCCCGTCATCCACGGATAATCGCTTAAAATGAATGAAGCTGTCGGCGGCCGATACCGCCAAAGGAAAAAATAAGATGCAAACGGTTAATCCGAATAGGTACTTAAATAGCAAATGCCGGTCTTTCATGAGCTAATATTGAAGAATTTATCGTAAAGATAAGTATTTTCAATTCAATCTGATAAATGAATCCCGTTTTTTAACTCATATAAAGGACCGGTATCGGCTCAAAACAGGACAACCGCGCCAAAGTCCGACAGTTATGAATTCATATTTTAGACGCAGTTGCCCTGAACTTTAATTTTTTTTACGGTTTCTCTTCAAGTTAGTAAGACGGATTTTCTGATTTTTCTTTCAGATCTTTATAACGTTTCAAGGCTTCCAGATAATAATAATCGGCATAATTGAGCGGAGTATCAATTTCACTGTCGTGCGGGAAACTACCAACCGAATGTAACAGGACGAAACCATGATTTTCTCCTTCTTGGGCCAAATAATCATCAGAGGATAACTGTTTCAGGATATGCTCCGCATAACGGAAATATTCTTCCCCTTGTTTCTTGTCGCCATAACCACTCAACTCCAGTAATGCAGAAGCTGTTACGGCAGCCGCAGAAGCATCCCGCGGTTCATTCGGAATATTAGGAGCATCATAATCCCAATAAGGTACATAGTCATTTTCGGACGGGCGGTGATCGATAATGAACCGCGCTATTTTATGAGCGGCATCCAGATAGTTCTGCTGCTTGGTGAAGCGATAACACATGGTATATCCATACACTCCCCAAGCCTGTCCACGCGCCCAAGCGGAAGAATCGGCATATCCCTGAAAGGTTCCTTTCGACTCTACTTCACCGCTATCCGCCAGATAACTTACCACATGATAGGAAGTCATGTCCTCCCGGAAGTGATTCTTCAACGTTTTGTTAGCATGAGAGATGGCTATTTCACGATATTTCGGATTATTGGTTTGTTCCGAAGCCCAGAACAACATTTCAAGGTTCATCATATTATCAATAATCACCGGATAACTCCAATCACCGAAATCCCACGAACGAATCAGTCCGACTTCCGGACGAAAACGGGAGCACAAGCTTTCTGAAGAATGAATCAGAATCAAACTGTCCGTTGGCTCCGGTTTCAAACGGATGCCCTGCCCATAACTGCAAAACATCATAAAACCCAAATCGTGATTACCCGTATAATATTGCATATCCTGCAGACGGTTCGTATATTTACGCGCCTCTTTTGCGAGAGCCTCACCACCGGTCAACTCGTATGCCAGCCACATGGAACCGGGATAGAAACCACTCGTCCAATCTGTGGGGTGCTCCAGTCTGTACTTTCCTTCTTTGATAGAACGGGGAAAACAGGCGGTATCCGGTTCATTCTTCAATTGTTCTGCCATATAGAGCAACTGATGTCCCGCTGTTTTCACTGCATGGTCGAACCATTCCATCTCATTTCCTTTTGAAGCATCGCAAGCAGTCAGGAGCGCCATACTCCCTACCGCCAGTAAAAGTTTGTTTTTCATTGTTCCACTTTATTTTGTTACTGTATTCTATTACTGGCAACAAAGTTAGAGCAAGTCGCGAACAGACCCTTTGCAAATCTATTTTTTCATTTTCGTTTCTATTTCTACGGACTTTGATTTTGTCCAAAAGTGCTTTGTTTTTATCTTTTATAGAAAAACAGGCACGGATTTTACCAAATAAGCTGTTGTCAGGCATAACCAAACAACTATGCAGCCTTTTGCAAAATCCGTGCCTCCACTAAAAAGTACATGCTCTTTTATCTCACAATATCTTCCGGAAACTTAGCCGGCATTTCCACCCTCTTCCAAGTTTCATAATACCAAGTGTTCAACTCATTTCCATTCAAATCATTCTTGATAAAATATTTTAGATGGAGATAATCATTGTCTTTAATCTCAAATTCCAAAATATTATCCTGATTGTCCAGCATCGGGAGATGAATGTTCTTCTCGATACTTTCCTTATAAGAATCGTCCGTGAGTTGTTTATAAGTACCATATCCAGTAATAATCGCATCCGCACCGGGAATAATGGTAAAGTTTACGATTTGTCCGTCATCACTCAATACTTTAAATGTATTACTGGGTTTCAACGCTCCCGGAACATCGGGAGACTCGGATACATAATGGCAGAGCTGCCAAATACCTTTCAAATCGGCCGCTTTGAATTTGGTTTTCTTCTGGGCCGTCGCACCTGTTACCGCTAACAACATTATTGAAAGCATGGTAAAGAAATAGAGCTTTTTCATTGTTGTATTATTTTAGTTAACACTCTCGAATGCGTATTTCCAAATATAAAGATTTATTTTGAGAATACAGCAATTCAGAGCATAAAAAAACTCGCATAACCTGAAGATTATGCGAGTTTTACATAAATATACCGAAATATTAGAAATCAGCATTTCTTGGTGTACGCGGGAACGGTATCACGTCACGGATATTCGCCATACCTGTTACAAACAATAACAGACGTTCGAACCCTAATCCGAAACCGGAGTGAGGACAAGTACCGAACTTACGGGTATCCAGATACCACCACATATCCTTCATCGGGATATGCATTTCTTCAATACGGGTCATCAGCTTGTTATAGTCGGCTTCACGTTCGGAACCACCGATAATTTCACCAATTTTCGGGAAAAGAACGTCCATGGCACGTACAGTCTTACCGTCTTCGTTCTGCTTCATATAGAAGGCTTTGATTTCCTTCGGATAGTCAGTCAGAATCACCGGACGTTTGAAGTGTTCTTCCACTAAGAAACGTTCGTGTTCGGAAGCCAGGTCCACGCCCCAGTAAACCGGGAATTCGAACTTATGTCCTTTCGCAACAGCTTTTTCAAGAATCTTGATACCGTCTGTATAAGGCAAACGTACGAAATCATCTTTCAATACACCTTGCAGACGTTCAATCAAGCCTTTGTCGAACATATCGTTCAGGAACTTCACATCATCCGCACAGTTATCCAACGCCCATTTCACACAATATTTGATGAACTCTTCTGCCAAGTCCATGTTGTCTGTAATGTCGTTGAAAGCCACTTCCGGCTCAATCATCCAGAACTCTGCCAAGTGGCGGGGAGTGTTGGAGTTTTCGGCACGGAACGTAGGACCGAATGTGTAGATAGCTCCCAAAGCAGTAGCTGCCAACTCACCTTCCAGCTGACCGGAAACAGTCAGACTTGCCTGCTTACCGAAGAAATCATCTTCATAAGAGATAGAACCTCTCTCGTCTTTCTTCAAGTCATACAGGTTCATCGTAGTCACCTGGAACATCTGTCCGGCACCTTCACAATCGGAAGCCGTAATGATCGGCGTATGGAAATAGAAGAAGCCCTTTTCATGGAAGAACTTGTGAATAGCAATCGCCATGTTGTGACGGATGCGGAACACTGCACCGAATGTATTGGTACGCGGACGCAAGTGAGCAATCTCGCGCAAGAATTCCATAGAGTGGCCTTTCTTCTGTAATGGATATGTATTATCACAAGTACCCAGCACTTCGATTTCACGAGCCTGTACTTCCACTTTCTGACCGGAACCTACTGATTCTACCATTTCTCCGTTCACGCTGATACAAGCGCCGGTAGTAATCAGTTTCAGCATCTCTTCATCGAAATTAGCCAAATCTACTACGATCTGCAAATTATTTATTGTAGAACCGTCATTCAGTGCGATAAAGTTTACTTGTTTGCTACCTCTACGGGTGCGAACCCATCCTTTCACATTGACCATAGCACCAATATCTGTGCGCTTCAACAGGTCAACAATTTTTGTTCTACCAATCTTTTCCATTTAACTTTTTCTTTTTAGATACAAGAAGACGAGGTTTCAAATGCAAGATGAATTCTTTCCTGCTTTCTTTCCCCGTCCTCTGTCAAGTTGTTATTTATTGACTTATTACTCAAACGAACCCATGCGGAGGTAGTTTACTTCTGCTTCCGACAGGTAACGCCAGTCTCCGCGACGCAGACCTTTTTTGGTCAGTCCGGCGAAGAACACACGGTCGAGTTTTACTACTTTATAACCCAGTGATTCGAAAATACGGCGAACGATACGGTTCTTACCGGAGTGAATTTCGATACCTACCTGGTCTTTCTTGAAATCATCTGTATAGCTGATCGCATCTGCATGAATTTCACCGTCTTCCAACTGAATACCAGCTGCAATCTGATCCATATCCGCTTTGGTCAGGTTCTTGTCCAGATGAACATGATAAATTTTCTTCTTCAGGAATTTCGGGTGTGTCAGCTTGGAAGCCAGATCACCGTCATTCGTCAGCAAGAGTACACCAGTCGTGTTACGGTCAAGACGTCCTACGGGATAGATACGTTCGTTGCAAGCACCTTTCACTAAATCCATTACTGTACGGCGTTCCTGTGGATCATCCGATGTAGTAACCGTATCTTTCGGCTTATTCAACAATACATATACCTTACGTTCGATGCTTACCGGTTCATCGTGGAACTTAACCACATCCGAACGCTTGATCTTTGTACCCAATTCCGTTACTACCTCACCGTTTACAGAAACCACACCTGCTGTGATAAACTCATCAGCCTCGCGACGTGAACAAACACCGGCATTAGCCAGGAACTTATTCAGACGGATCGGTTCATTCGGATCAACAAACTGTTCCTTGTACTCGATCTGTTTCTTTACGCTATACTTAGCATTCGGATCATAATCGCCGGTACGCGGACGAGGACGATATCCTCCTTGACGATCGTTATTATATCTCGGACGGTAACCTCCACCACCGCCGTTATTGCTGCGATAGCCGCCACCTTCGCCGTTATTAAAACGGGGACGATACGGACGATCACCACCTTCACGGTTGTAAGAAGGACGTTGAGGACGGTCGCCACCTTCGCCGTTATTAAAGCGGGGACGGTAAGGACGGTCGCCACCTTCACGGTTGTAAGAAGGACGTTGAGGACGGTCACCACCTTCACCGCTATTGAAACGGGGACGTTGGGGACGGTCATAAGAACCACCTTCACGGTTGTAGGAAGGACGTTGAGGACGATCATAAGAACCACCTTCGCGGTTGTAAGGACGCTGCGGGCGTTCGCCTCCTTCGTTATTGTTATTGAAGCGAGGACGATACGGACGATCGCCACCTTCACGATTGTAAGAAGGACGTTGAGGACGATCGCCATAAGAGCGGTCACCATACGAACGCTGCGGGCGTTCACCTCCTTCATTATTGGCATTAAATCGCGGGCGATACGGGCGATCCCCGCCTTCACGGTTGTAAGAAGGACGATACGGACGTTCTCCACCTTCTCTGTTGTAAGACCTGTTACCATCACGGCCGGCACCTGTATTCTCTTCATTGAAAGAATTTTCGCGCCATTCTTCGTTTTCTGTGCTCATTTTTTTATTCGAATAAAATTAGACTTTGGCCTCACGGCCTATTTAAAAACACGTTTATTATATAAGTAAACAATTAAAGCCCCGTATATGTATGGGGAGTGATTGCTCTTAACTCTTTTTTAATATCTTCGCTTACATTCAATTCTTCGATAAACTCTTTAATAGAACTTTCTGTAATAGCCTGATTGGTCCGGGTTAAAGCTTTCAAAGCTTCATACGGATGCGGATAAGCCTCACGGCGCAGAATGGTTTGAATAGCTTCTGCCACTACGCTCCAACAGTTATCCAAGTCACGATAGATAGCTGGTTCGTTCAGCAACAGTTTACGCAATCCCTTCAAAGAACTCTGAATAGCAATCACGATATGACCGAAAGGCACACCTACATTACGCAGCACTGTCGAGTCTGTCAAGTCGCGCTGCAAACGGGAAACAGGAAGTTTCACAGCCAAATGTTCCAGGATAGACGTTGCTATACCCAGGTTACCTTCCGCATTTTCAAAGTCAATCGGATTCACTTTATGCGGCATGGCACTCGAACCCACTTCTCCGGCTTTGATCTTCTGCTTGAAGTACTCCATAGAGATGTACTGCCAGAAGTCACGATTCATATCGACCATAATCGTATTGATACGCTTCATACTATCAAAAACAGCAGAAAGGTTATCATAGTTCGAAATCTGTGTAGTATATTCTTCACGCTCCAATCCCAGTTTCTCTGCAACAAACCGATTACCGAATTGTTTCCAGTCATATTGAGGATAAGCTACATGATGCGCATTGTAATTTCCGGTAGCACCACCAAACTTAGCGGTAATCGGACATGCCTTCAGCATAGCCAGCTGACGTTCGAGACGGTAAACGAATACCATCACTTCCTTGCCTAAACGAGTAGGAGAAGCCGGTTGACCGTGAGTTTTGGCAAGCATTGGAATGTTAGCCCATTCTGTTGCATAAGTCTTCAACTGTGCAATCAGTTCTTCAATCAACGGGTAATAAACCCGCTCCAATGCCTCTTTGATAGAAAGAGGAACAGACGTATTGTTAATATCCTGAGAAGTCAGTCCGAAGTGGATAAACTCTTTATAGTCATCCATTCCGCCCATTTTGTCAAACTCTTCTTTCAGGAAGTATTCTACGGCTTTCACGTCGTGGTTAGTTACACTTTCGATATCTTTAATGCGCTGTGCGTCTGCTTCAGAGAAGTTACGGTAGATATTCCGTAAAGTTTCGTACACATTGCTATCGATTCCTTTTAATTGCGGCAAAGGGAGTTCGCACAAGGTGATAAAGTATTCCACCTCTACCTGTACACGGTATTTAATCAGTGCAAATTCAGAGAAATAAGCTGCCAAAGCTTTAGTTTTGCCTCTATATCGACCATCAATCGGAGATATGGCCGTTAATACATCAAGTTCCATACGTTTTCTTAGATAATTATCAGACTGCAAAATTAACTCTTTTTCCTGAGTTATAGAGCAAAAGGATAGAGAAAGTTTGTATAAAAGCGGTAAGAAATAAAAAAAGCCTCACGAATTTCTTCGTAAGACTCTGTTTTATAGTGGGCGTTGACGGATTCGAACCGCCGACCCTCTGCTTGTAAGGCAGATGCTCTGAACCAGCTGAGCTAAACGCCCTTGTTAATGAGCCGGAAGTGTTTCGTTTTTTTGTGTGGGCGTTGACGGATTCGAACCGCCGACCCTCTGCTTGTAAGGCAGATGCTCTGAACCAGCTGAGCTAAACGCCCGTACACTTCCGTTTCAAAAGCGATGCAAAGGTACGGCATTTTTTGAATTCTGCAAACATTTCATGTATTATTTTTCAAGAAAGTTTTTGCGCAATAAAGAAAAGCTCTGATTATCAACAAATAATACAAAAAAGTTTTTTTTTCTCACAACTTTCACTTCGTCCAGTCTGTCTACCAGATAAAGCAACTTATTTACGAATCACCCGTGCCGGATTCCCGACTGCAACACTGTCGTCGGGAATATCTTTCGTCACAACACTCCCCGCTCCTATCACACAACGATTACCAATCGTCACACCGGGACAGATAATAGCGCCGCCACCAATCCAGCAGTCTTCGCCAATCGTCACCGGATAAGCATATTCCTTAGAGCCTCTTCTTTCCTGATAATCCATCGGATGATGAGGCGTATAAATCTGCACACAAGGACCGACCAGTGTATGAGCACCAATTGTGATATATCCTCCATCCAGGAAAGTGCAATTGGCATTAACAAACACATGTTCACCCAACTTGATTCCGTCTCCGTGATCGCAATGGAAAGGCGGGCATATAATGGAAGTTTCAGGAATCCCCGGTACCAACTTATCCAATAATTCTCTATAACCCTCATCGTACGTACTCATTCCCCGCATACGTGCCAATAGTTTTTTGGCATGTTCAAAACGTACCTGCAACTCCGGTGCAGACATATCAGCCAACTGGCTACTACGCATCTTCTCAACTTCCGTCATACCTTATATTTCTTTGCCGTTAGTAAATACAAACTTCTTTTCGTTCGAAAGAGATTCGTTAAATTCAAACCCTTCCCAAGAGAAGCTTTTCAGATCCTCCGGATTTTCAATTCGATTCTTCAGAATGAACCGTGTCATTTCACCACGGGACATTTTGATATATATCACTATCGAAGCCAATTTTCCATTCTTCCATACTTGAAATTCGGGAGTGATGACATGCACCTCTTTTTCCACCCGCTTCCAATCAAACAAGCTTTTCATCTCGTCACTGGCCAAATTGCAAAGTATGCCGCCGGCTTTCTTGATGTCTTCAATGAACACATCCGTCAAACGGGACTGCCAATAAGAAAACATCGTCTGATTACCCAGTTCAGGCAGCACTACATCTCCTTCCAACCGATAGGAACGAATAACGTCCAAAGGCCTCAACAGTCCATAACAAAAAGAAGTCAGCCGCAAGTGTTCCTGCGCATATTCAAATTCTACTTTCGAGAAATCTTTTGCATTCAACCGTTTGAACACAATTCCGGTATAAGCCAATAAAGCAGGCAGTTCCGGTGTACCCTCCGCATGAAAAGCCTGATAACGCTTGTAATTTTCCACAGCTATTTTAGCATTCACACGCAACAGGCGTTCCAGTTCGTCCACCGAAAACTGTGACATCTGCAAAGCAATCCCGGAAGCTTCTTTTTGAAATCGTGGAACCGTTTTCAAAGGAACTTTCACCTTTGAAGTTTCACTCATAGTCTTGGCACAAGATAGAAGTACTAACATTGTTAAATCTGATTTTATCTTTTCGAAAAACAAAAATAAAAAATAAATCGCTTCTCTTGCTGGCTAATAGACAGATTATCCCTAAATTCAGCCAATAATTAACTTTAATCATTTATTAATAACAAAAACACCCCCATTATGACATACACACTAATCCCCCTGAAAGTGTTATGCTTATTGACAATCTTCTGTTTGTATGGCAGTTTATCCTATGCCAGCGTAAACTCTAAACCTTTTGTTGTCCCCGAACTCAAACAATGGACAGGAAAAGATGGTAATTTCACTCCGGGAACAAATGCGAAGATAGTATGCACCTCTGCAAATCCAGAATTGCTGAGAATAGCCCAAATGTTTGCCGACGATTATCAGCAAATGTTCGGAAAAACATTAAGCGTAACTCAAGGCAAAGCCACACCCGGAGACTTCATCCTATCACTGTCAGCTGACAAAAAGCTGGGAGAAGAGGGTTATGAAATCAAGATTACCGATCGGATCACGACTTCTGCCCCCACCCTGACAGGGCTTTACTGGAGCACACGTACCCTCTTGCAAATAGCAGAACAAAGCCAGGAGCACTCATTTCCTAAAGGAATAATCCGCGACTATCCCGACTACTCCATCCGGGGATTCATGATAGACTGCGGTCGTAAATTCATTCCGATGAGCTATCTTCAGGATCTGGTAAAAATAATGGCTTATTACAAGATGAATACCCTGCAAGTCCATCTGAATGATAATGGATTCAAGCAATATTTTGATAACAACTGGGACAAGACTTATGCTGCTTTCCGTCTGGAGTCCGAAACTTATCCGGGACTCACAGCCCGCGACGGTTCTTATTCTAAAAAAGAATTTATTGATTTTCAGAAACAAGCTGCAACCAACTTTGTAGAGATTATACCGGAAATTGATATTCCGGCACATTCATTAGCATTCACTCATTACAAACCAGAAATTGGGAGCAAGGAGTACGGAATGGATCATCTTGACTTATTCAAACCGGAAACCTATCAATTTGCAGACGATCTGTTCAAAGAATACCTGAAAGGTGACGACCCTGTATTCGTGGGCAAGCGTGTGCATATCGGTACCGACGAATACTCGAATGCCAAGAAAGAGGTAGTAGAAAAATTCCGGGCTTTCACCGACCATTATATCCGGCTGGTAGAAGGCTTTGGCAAACAAGCCGTGATATGGGGCGCTCTCACTCATGCTAAAGGAGACACCCCTGTCAAATCAGAAAATATCATTATGAATGCCTGGTATAACGGATATGCCGACCCAGCAACCATGATAAAAGACGGCTACCAGCTAATCAGCATTCCGGATGCAATGGTTTACATTGTTCCATTAGCTGGTTACTATCAGGATTATCTTAACGAGGTATTTTTATATAAAGAATGGACACCGGCACATATCGGGAAAGCCGTATTCGAAGAAAAGCACCCTGCTATTCTCGGTAGCATGTTTGCCATCTGGAACGACCATGCAGGTAATGGAATTTCCGTGAAAGACATTCATCACCGTGTATTCCCTGCGTTACAAACTCTAGCAGTAAAGACATGGACAGGGAAAGAAACCAGTCTGCCATTCGAAGTGTATAATGAAAAGCGTAGTGCTATCAGTGAAGCCCCCGGAGTCAATCAATTGGGAAGAATCGGCAAGAGTCCGGCATTGGTATATGAGCGTTCTACCGTTGCTCCCGGCAGCACTTCCACTTACCCGGAAATCGGCTATAATTATACAGTCAGCTTCGACATTACCGGAGCACCAGAGAAAAGCGGAACAGAATTGTTCCGTTCACCCAATGCCGTATTCTATCTAGCAGATCCAATTCGAGGGATGATGGGTTTTGCACGCGATGGTTATTTGAATACGTTCCCATATAAAGTGAATCCGGGAGAGAAAGCGACCATTCAGATTGAAGGCGATCATCGTAGTACCACACTCAGAGTAAACGGAAAGGTTGTTGAAGAAATGAACATACAGAAATGTTATTTCAATGCAGGAAAAGATTCTATGAGTTATATACGCACATTGGTTTTCCCGCTCGAGAAAGCCGGAAACTTCAATAGCCGGATAGAGAATCTGAAAGTACACAATTATCGTGTAAGCAAATAACAGAAAACATCTATTCGCAACAAGACAACTTAAACAAAAAACTCCCCCTTTGGCATTCCAAAGAGGGAGTTCTTTTTATTTTGATAAACAGCTAAAGCAGTTTATTTATATTCCTGCCAGCTCTTGATCTGAATATCACCCAATTTCAATTCACAGAATGCTTCGATAAAGGCACTTGCCAGACGAGCATTTGTAATCAATGGAATGTTGTGATCGATTGCACCACGACGGATACGATAGCCATTCGTTAATTCACGTTTGCTATGATTCTTCGGAATGTTTACGATCAGGTCAAACTTATGGTCAGCGATCATCTTCATTACATTATTCTCTGCACCTGGTTTCTCATCCGGCCAGTAAACCGGAGTCGCGTCTACTCCATGAGCATTCAGGAATGCAGCAGTTCCGGCAGTAGCATAAATCTGATATCCCTTAGCAAACAGCATACGGCTGGCATCCAGCAAATCCACTTTCGACTTCATAGCACCGGAAGAGAACATTACTGCTCTTTCAGGAATCTTGAATCCGGTAGCGATCATTGCATTCAGCAATGCTTCAGAGAAATCATCACCGATACATCCAACTTCACCTGTAGAAGACATATCCACACCCAATACCGGGTCAGCCTTGTGCAGACGAGAGAAAGAGAACTGAGATGCTTTTACACCAATCCAGTCGATATCAAATGCAGATTTATCCGGACGTGAGTACGGAGCATCCAACATGATGCGGGTAGCTGTTTCGATGAAGTTACGTTTCAGTACTTTAGAAACAAACGGGAAACTACGAGAAGCACGCAAGTTACATTCGATTACTTTCACTTCGTTGTTACGAGCCAGGAACTGGATATTGAACGGACCGGAGATATTAAGTTCTTTAGCAATCTGACGGCTGATTTTCTTGATACGGCGTGCCGTTGCAAAATAAATCTTCTGTGCCGGGAATACCAGTGTAGCGTCACCGGAGTGAACACCGGCAAATTCCACATGTTCAGAAATTGCGTATTCCACCACTTCACCATTCTGGGCAACAGCATCAAATTCAATTTCTTTTGTATTTTCAAGGAATTGAGAAACAACTACCGGGTATTCTTTAGAAACTTCGGCAGCCATCTTCAGGAAGTTTTCCAATTCTTCGTCATCGTAGCAAACATTCATAGCAGCTCCCGAAAGAACGTAAGAAGGACGAACCAATACCGGATAGCCTACTTTTTCTACGAATCCTTTCACCTCTTCGAGACTGGTAAGTTCCATCCATGCCGGCTGGTCGATACCCAGTTGGTCAAGCATAGCAGAGAACTTGTTACGGTTTTCAGCACGGTCGATAGAGATCGGAGAAGTACCCAATACAGGAACCGACTGGCGGTAAAGTTTCATAGCCAGGTTGTTCGGAATCTGTCCACCTACAGAGACAATCACACCGCGAGGTTGTTCCAGATCGATTACGTCGAGTACACGTTCGAACGAAAGCTCGTCGAAGTACAGACGGTCGCACATATCATAGTCAGTAGAAACCGTTTCAGGGTTGTAGTTAATCATGATGGACTTGTAACCCAGTTTGCGGGCAGTCTGAACTGCATTCACCGAGCACCAGTCAAATTCTACAGAGCTACCGATACGGTAAGCACCCGAACCCAGTACGACTACTGATTTTTCATTCTTATAATAGTTTACATCATAACCTTCCACTGCATAAGTCATATACAGATAGTTAGTCAGTTCCGGATGTTCGGAAGCAACTGTATTAATACGTTTTACAGCCGGGAGGATACCCATAGATTTACGATGAGCACGCACTGCCAGGTTTTCTTTCTCCATGTTTCCGGTTGGATTCAGTACGAAACGGGCGATCTGGAAGTCGGAGAAACCTAACACTTTAGCTTCACGCATTACATCGGCAGGTATATCTTCTACCTTATTATAGGTAGACAGTTTCGCTTTGTAGTCTACGATATTTTTCAGTTTGCCAAGGAACCATGGGTCAATCTTTGTCAGGTCATGAATACGTTCGATGGTATAACCTTCTTCCATTGCTTGTGCGATAGCGAAAACACGCAAGTCAGTCGGACGGGAAAGTTCTTTATCCAAATCGTCAAAGTGCAGTTCGTCGTTACCTACGAAACCGTGCATACCCTGACCAATCATACGAAGACCTTTCTGGATGATTTCTTCGAAAGAACGGCCGATAGACATGATTTCACCTACCGACTTCATGCTTGAACCGATTTCACGAGATACACCGGCAAACTTAGTCAAGTCCCAACGAGGGATTTTACAGATATAGTAGTCAAGTTGCGGAGCTACGTATGCAGAATTCGGAGTCCCCATCTCACCAATCTGGTCGAGTGTATAGCCAAGCGCTACTTTAGCAGCAACGAATGCCAACGGATAACCGGTAGCTTTAGACGCCAATGCAGAAGAACGACTCAAACGGGCATTTACTTCAATCACACGGTAGTCGTCCGTATCAGAGTTGAAAGCATACTGAATGTTACACTCACCCACGATACCGAGGTGACGGATACATTTAGTAGAAAGTTCTTTCAACAGAGTCAATTCTTTATCATCCAGTGAACAGGTAGGAGCCACTACGATGGATTCACCGGTATGGATACCCAGCGGGTCAAAGTTTTCCATGCTGGCTACTGTGAAGCAATGGTCGTTAGCGTCACGGATCACTTCAAATTCGATTTCTTTCCAGCCTTTCAACGATTCTTCTACCAGAATCTGTTTAGAGAAAGCAAAGGAGCTTTCAGCCAATTTCAGGAATTCTTCTTCGTCGGCACAGATACCGCTACCAAGACCACCCAATGCATAAGCAGAACGTACCATGACAGGATAACCGATTCTGCGTGCAGCAGCAATGGCATCTTCCATGTTTTCTACTGCCTGGCTAACCGGAGTCTTCATCTCGATTTCGTTCAGTTTCTTCACGAACAAATCACGGTCTTCTGTATACATGATAGCTTCTACCGATGTACCAAGCACCTTTACTCCGTATTTATCAAGAATACCCTGTGTGTAGAGTTCCGCACCGCAGTTCAACGCAGTCTGTCCGCCGAATGCCAGCAAGATACCATCAGGACGTTCTTTCTTGATAATTTCTTCTACAAAATAAGTATTTACGGGAAGGAAATACACTTTATCGGCAATACCTTCAGAAGTCTGAATGGTTGCGATGTTCGGGTTTACCAATACTGAGCTGATACCTTCTTCTTTCAAAGCTTTCAGTGCTTGTGAACCAGAGTAGTCGAACTCTCCGGCTTGTCCGATTTTGAGTGCTCCAGAACCCAAAACGAGAACTTTCTTGATTTCCTTTTCCATTTCTTTTGTTGTTATAATAAGTTGTTATTTCTAAGTTCGTCCATAAAAAAAATGCGTTACCCTCAAAAAAGGATTAACGCATTACCAAAGAACTAAAATATCGTTTTTGGAGAAAAGAGAAGAAGTCTGCCGTTTCCGGGTGCAAAACATCCGAATGTAGATAATACTTACTTCTGATTTCCTGTTGATTCATTGTCGATTTCAAAATTTGTGCAAAGTAACGACATATTTTGCACATGACAAAAAGAAACGTTCATTTTTTACTGAAATAGTTTACCGCGTCAATGAAACGGTTGTTTTTTCCGTTAGCTTTTTAATGAATACTTTTTTATCATAGTAAGCACAAATCATGAAGTAACTACATTTTGATGTATCTTTCAGTTTTTATCCTTATCTTTGTCGCCATTATATAATAAGGTAATAAAATATGGGAAAAGAAAAAATCATATTGACGGGCGACCGTCCTACCGGAAGACTTCATATCGGTCACTATGTAGGCTCGTTGAAACGCAGAGTTGACCTGCAAAACGCAGGTGATTATAGCAAGATGTTTATCTTCATTGCCGATTCGCAGGCATTGACAGACAATATAGACAATCCGGAGAAGGTGCGTCAGAATGTAATTGAAGTAGCCCTTGACTATCTGGCTTGTGGCATAGATCCGTCTAAAGCTACCATCTTCATACAGTCGCAAATTCCGGAATTATGCGAGCTTAGTTTCTATTATATGGACCTTGTAAGCGTATCTCGCCTGCAACGTAACCCGACTGTGAAATCGGAAATCCAGATGCGCAACTTTGAAGCAAGTATTCCTGTAGGTTTCTTCACTTATCCTATCAGCCAGGCAGCGGACATCACAGCATTCCGTGCAACAACTGTCCCTGTGGGTGAAGACCAGGAACCAATGCTTGAACAGGCTCGTGAAATCGTTCGCCGTTTCAACTATATATATGGTGAGACATTGGTAGAACCGGAAATCCTGTTGCCGGACAATGCAGCCTGCCTGCGTCTTCCGGGAACTGACGGTAAAGCTAAAATGAGTAAATCACTCGGAAACTGTATCTACCTTTCGGAAGAACCGGAAGAAATCCAGAAGAAGATCATGAGTATGTATACCGATCCGGGACATCTCCGTGTACAAGACCCGGGAAAGATTGAAGGTAACACCGTATTCACTTACCTTGACGCCTTCTGCCTCCCCGAACATTTCGAACGCTACTTACCGGATTATCCGAATCTGGCAGAATTGAAAGCACATTATCAACGCGGCGGACTGGGCGACGTAAAAGTGAAACGTTTCCTGAATTCTATTATGCAAGAAATACTCGAACCGATTCGTAATCGTCGTAAAGAGTTCAGCAAAGATATTCCAGCTATCTATGACATGCTTCAGCAAGGATGCGAAGTAGCCAGAGCTGCTGCTGCCGAGACTTTGGCAGATGTGAAAAAAGCAATGAAGATTAATTATTTCGATGACAAGGAGTTAATCGAGGAACAGGTAAAACGTTTCTCACAGGAATAAGGAAGTTTGCATAAAAACGTATCATATAAAGTAAAGGCTGCCTACTCTAAGAAAGAATGGCAGCCTCCTTTATTATAATATATAATTTAAGATTTAGCTAACTTCATCTTCATCATTCTTGAATAATACATCCTTTAATTTCTGATAAAGGAATGAAAGTATCAGTAATATCAGTCCGAGAATGATGAATACAATGATCTTACCGATAGTAGGCATTGCCCACAAATCATCAAATACAAGTTTAAGCAGAACGATTCCAAAAGTCGAAAGGCTTATCATGCGTATGACTTTCTGATGCAAACGCATCCCTAGTCCCATCTGAACAAATCCGGCAATACTTAATGAAAGCGAAAGTCCGGCACTGAAATCATCCACTCCTACCTGCCAGAGGAAAGAGCGTACCATTGTCACCCAAAGAAGAGTGACCAGAATATTGAGATAAATAGTGAAACGACTCTTGATGCCGATTAATAGATAGTATTGGCGTGCCACATAGTATATATTCGCCATTACAAATGCTGCCGTGAACCATCGCAGTACAACAGGCACAAAAGCCATGTTCTCCCATTGATCCCCCCATATATTTATGATGTATACAAGCGTATTTATCCCAATAGCTAACATATAGAAAGTCAGATATTGGGTGATCGGGAATCGTTTTCTAAAAGCATAACAAACATTCGAAATGGCAATGGCAGTAAACAAGAACATTGCTCCGCTCCTCGTAGCTCCCTCAAAATGCAGGTGAAACTCCATCATAAATGTATAATAAAGTATGGCTACAGAGACAAAAAGCATGAAAGGATTCCAGAAACCATATTTCAGTTGACGGGCTGTAGAGAAGAATGGTCTATAATACCCCATCAACAGAGCAAATGCTCCCATAGCCAGCCCTACAAACAAAGAGGTGGCAAATGAACTGTTCAGGAAAATAGTGCTGACAGCATGATGCTCATGCATTACTACATTATATATATCCATCAGGTAAGAAATAAAGGTGAGTCCCACCAGTATCTTTGCCGCATATTCATATACCCGGATTCTCGACTTGATATAAAGCCATAATAATAACACCATTTCTGACGCCCAAACTAATGTTATACAGTTTCCATCCAACTGAATTGGAACGGTAATAGAGACAAATGTCAACACAAGCCCCAGAGTGGTATACACCAGGAATTTATAGTCTTTCCGGCTCTTCCATAACCAAAGCACCAGTCCTAAATTAACAAGAGCAATGAACAGGCTCAACAAACCGCTTGCTTTGAAAGACCATCCCATATTCCGCAAGAACAAAGCTCCCGAAAGCAGATAAATAAAGTTATTCGTTATAATGACGAATACCAGCCCCCGACTCATTGTTCGCATATCTTCCCCACGAAGAATAGAGAACACCGGAAGTAGAAAGATAAAATAAAACAGAGTGGTAAACAAAAACAAGTGCCCCGAAATAACTGTAGAACTGGAGGTATAGCTAAATAAAAGAAAGATTCCCATTATCAGCCAGGTAAAGACAAATGAGATCATCGGAAGCTCACCCCACTTCTTATAAATGGAAAGTCCGAACATACCGAGATTCAGGATACTTACATAAGTGAACAGTACCAGATAACTTCCCTCTCCACTGCTTACGATGAAAGGTGCAAGAAATCCTCCGACAAGTGAAATGATGGCCAGTTCGCGCCGATTGTATACCACAGACAAAACAGACATAAATACAGTGACGCCTATCAGAATGATAAACGCCATAGTCTGCGAGAAGATATGATAATAATGGAATGCAATGGCAACCGTAAGATAGAATATAGCAAAAGCGCCACCCGCAAGTAACGAGCTAAATGTACGATATTTCTTTTGCAACCGTTCGGCAACGGCCAGCAATACAGCTCCCGTCAGGAAACCAAGTACGGTACGGAAAGTCTCATTGATCCAATTCTTATCAATAGCATACTTCACAAAGAAACCTACACCGATGACGAATATAAGGATACCGATCTTTCCGAAGAGATTCTCACCGATGAACTTCTCATAGTTCACTTGTTTCTTTTGTTTCGGAACAGCCTCAACACAAACATCTTCCAGTTCTGTTTCAACCGTCTTTTCACGTGTTCCTTCCAGTGCCTCACGGATAACTGTTTCAACAAACGGCTTCTGTTTTTCCGGTACAGTTTCTTTTTGCTGTTTAGTCTCTAGTGTCGAAGTTTTTTCTATTATTTGAGGTGATGCAGAGATATCTTCGTTTTCCTTTTTCAATGCTTCTCCTTCAGGCTTTACCTTTTCAGTAACCCCTCTTTGCTGAACTTTGAGATAATCATCCATCCGTTTTTTTATCTCGTTCAGTTCTCTTTCTATCTTCCCAAAACGATTATCCAGCCTACTCAATAAAACAAAAAACATAATTAAAACGAGTAGTGCGTATACGGTATTTATATCGTCCATAATATTTTAGATTTGAGTTCCATATCACAAATATATAAAATATTGCTACACAGAGCGATTATTCCAGTAAGAATGATTCAAATCAAGAGTGAATTAACAGAGATTCAAGCCCTTTCACTTTGCTTTGTATGTAATTTCATTATAGCTAATCAGAATATCATTATAGCTAAAAGGAAGATGCTAATAGCAAAAACAAATATGCTAATAGATTATTTTTTTCATTGGGATGATTAAAAAAAACATTGCAGTGTTTGCCACAATTAATGCAATGATTTTAGAAAACACTGTAATGACATTTTTTCGATATGTAATGTGATGAATACGGTAATGAGAAGCCCTCCCTTCACCCGCAAACAGTTTATTCATCGAGAGTTCAGAAGAAAGGTGAAGAGGATTGAAAAAATAGCTATTTGCAGGGGAAGTGTGGAGTACCTCTTATTCCCCCTCTAAAGCGTAGCTTTAGGTAGGCAAAAGTTATGCTTTACGTTCCCTAAAGCTATGCTTCTTCAAGGTAAAACAACCTACATTTATAATCAGTGTAAGCGCTTCCATATACCTCAAACTCATAATCAAAAGCCCAGGCAAGTATTAATGGTCCTAAAATAAGAAAAGAAAAGGCAGCTGAAAGCGAAAATACCTTATTTCAGGATTCGCTTTCAGCCGCCTTCTCTCTTTCAGCAGGCGATCACAAAGAATCGCCGAATACTGAAATTATATGATTACTGTGCTGATTCGACCAATACTACACGGTTCAGAATCGGTTGACCGAATTTGTCAACACCACCACCGGCTGCAACTTTCAATCTATCGGCAGAGATGCCGTACTTCTTAACGAGCAGGTCTTTAACAACTTGTGCACGTTCCAAACTCAACTTCTGGTTGAAAGCCGGAGTACCTGTTGCAGAGTCTGCATATCCGTTGATTGTGTATGTAGCGTTCGGAGATTCTTTTATCTTGCTGGCAAGATATGACAAGTTCATTTCTTCCTGCGGAGATAATTTATCAGAACCGATCTTGAAGAATACAGTACGCGGAGCAATGTTAGTATCTGTTATAACAACTTCTTCAGTATCTTCTACTTCAACCGGTTGTTGTGCATTTGCCAACTGCTGTTGTAATTGCATATTAGCTGCTGCCATTGCATTCATCTGGTTACGCATCTGGTTCAATTCAAGTTCAGAGATAATCTGTGGAACCGGACGTTGGAATCCGCGAGTCGGGAAATAATAAGTCACCCCGATGGTAGCACCTAAAATACCATCATAATCGGGTTTACCTCCATGTTCTCCGTCAAACTTGCCTTCCAGACCTGTTGCACTCAACTCCAGATTTAAGTCAACAGCATTCGACAAACGGAAACGGTTGATAATACCTGCATTGAAAGTAGCGGAGTTAGTGTGAGGACGAGAATAAGCATGAGCCCAACCGGCACCAATATAAGGGATAATTTCATATACACGGTTCGGATTGTATCCACCGAAAAGTGCATTCAGGTTAATCATCAAATCACCATGCAAGTTCATGTAGTCCCATCTTTGTTTGTAAGAACCATCTTCTCTCGGACCGCCAACCACATAATTAGCATTTTCGCTGGTGGTAAATCCTTTGGCTTGTAATCCGCTGTACTGCAAACGCAATCCGAATCCCGGAGTTACCCATTTACCAACAGACACGTTAAATGTGGGAGCTACACGATCTCTGAACTTACCGATACGGTCATTGTTTCCATACAATACCTGGGCACCTCCTCCTACAGAGAAGAACCAGTTACTCCAGAAAGGATTAGTTATTACTTGATATTTATCTTGCACCTGAATCACTTCGTATTCAGTTACAGTCATTGTCTGCTGCGCAGAAGCGACAGACGCAACGCCGGCAAATGCCAGCAACATCAGAATCTTTTTCATATACCTAATAGTTAAGTGGTTATTTAAATCTTTTTCTTTGTTGAACTATTTAAATAACACGAACTGAACTAAAAGGTTTTAGGAAAAGATGAATTTATTTGTTTTATTTGAATAATCTTTCGATGTCCTCCTCCTTAATGGTTGTCAAAACGGTTTTCCCATCGGGTGTGTAATTCGGTGAGGGACAGGCAAAAAGGTTGTCTACAAGGCTTACCATTTCTTCATTACTCAACACCTGTCCGTAGACAATAGCCGCTGCCCGCGCCAATGTTAATGCCAGAATATTTTGGATTTCTTCCTTAACGTCATTCCCTTTTTCCATCGCTGTATGTAGCATATTACGCACCAGTTCGACCGGATTCAGTCCTTCAATACCCGAAGGGATGCCATTGATGGCATAGCTACCGCCTCCCAGATTGCTCAAATCGAAGCCGACTGCCGACAAATCATCCATAATGCTTTGAAGAACAGCAGCTTCTGAAGCCGGTAATTGTAATATTTCCGGGAAGAGAACGCCTTGAGATACTCCCTGTTTCTGTTGAATCTGTACCATATAGCGATCAAAAAGCACCCGTATATGTGCCCGGTGTTGATCGATTAGCATCAGACCCGATTTAACTGAAGTCAAAATAAACCGCCCCTTAAACTGCAAATGCTGATTTCCTTTTTCCATCACCGGTTCGTTGGCATACAAAGTATAAGAAGCGGCGGATGTCACCGTCTCTATCTTTTCTTCCACGAAGGCCGGTTCGCCTCCAATAGAAGAATCCTCCCAATCCATTTCGGGTTCCGGCTGCGGATTATTCATCTTACTGGCTTTTGTCAGCCCTCCGTACAAATCCTCCCATTCTACTTTCGAACGACTATACGATCCGCCGCCACCGCCACCGGCAGAGACTTTAAACGGATTATAATCTGTATTATAATGTACCTTCGGAGGTTCGGAAGATATCTTTTCCTCAAATGCCGGAATATCAGGCATATCCTCCGTATCAAAATCAATGGAAGGGATAGCACTGAACTTACCCAACGATTCCTTAACGGATGCTGAAAGTATCTGCCAGATGGCCTGCTCATTCTCAAACTTGATCTCGGTCTTTGTCGGGTGAATATTCACATCAATATTAGCCGGATCTACATCAAAATAGATAAAATAGGAAATCTGTTCACCGGCGGGAATTAACTGCTCATAAGCCTCCATGACTGCCTTATGAAAATAAGGATGGCGCATATAACGTCCGTTGACAAAGAAATACTGATGGGCTCCTTTCTTACGGGCAGTCTCCGGTTTGGCTACGTATCCGGAGATTTTCACCATGGTAGTGTTCACGTCTATATTCAGTAATTGCTGGTTGAGCTTCTTACCGAAAATAGCAAGAATACGCTGGCGTAACTGTGATACCGGAAGATTGAACAGTTCCGAATCATTACTATAAAGCGAAAAGGCAACTTCCGGATGCACCAAAGCGATACGCTCAAATTCGGCAAGGATGTTGCTCAATTCAGTGGAATTAGCCTTTAAAAATTTACGACGGGCAGGCACATTAAAGAACAGGTTCTTTACAGAGAAGTTACTTCCTTTAGAACAGGATATAGCCTCCTGGCTCTCCACTTGAGAACCCGCAATCACCAGTTTCGTTCCTAGTTCTTCCGATTCCGGACGCGTCTTCAGTTCTACCTGCGCCACTGCTGCGATGGATGCCAATGCTTCCCCACGAAATCCCATGGTACGCAAAGCAAACAAGTCCGCAGCTTCCCGTATCTTGGAAGTAGCATGCCGCTCAAAAGAGAGACGGGCATCCGTTTCGGACATTCCTTTTCCATCATCAATCACCTGAATACAGGTTTTACCCGCATCAGTCACTAACACATGTATATTTTGCGCATCTGCATCAATCGCATTCTCCACTAGCTCCTTGATAACAGATGCCGGACGTTGTATCACTTCACCGGCAGCAATCTGGTTAGCTACCGAATCAGGTAACAAATGAATGATATCGCTCATACTTCGTAAATTAACAATTAAAAACTCCAGCTTCCTGTTGCTAAATAATGCCATAGATAGAGAAGGAAGGCAATGATTATCAGTATGATTCCGAAAGAAACCGGTTTGCGGCCACTTGCTTTTCTTCTTTTCAAATGTGTAGTACCTTCGACGAATTTACCGCGAATATCTTCCGGATTAAATTCTTTCTCCGGCAGCATCCCCAAGTCACGTTTGGCGTTCTCCTCCATCTTAGCGAGCTTTTCTTTCCGCTCGTCTACATAAATGTATTGATGATTAAAGCCCCGGGGCTTTCTCATTGAGTTAAACATTCCCATACTACTTCATATTTATTAAGTTTCGCTTTTCTGTCTTTGGTCGCCGGTCGGTAGTCGGCTTCAATGTTTCTCCCGCACGCTTGCTGCGCCAGTTGAAAATATCGTCCTTATTTAGCGGACGGACATAGTCGAACCAGGCAAAAGTGGGAAGACGCAGTTTATCAGGCGGTATCTGGTCCATCGGATACATCGTTCCGTTGGATTTACCGATAAAAAGTCCTTTTTCCATTCTCTTATCCTTCATATAAAGATGCAGCATACTACCTTCCAGACAATTAAATCCGGTCATCGTACTGTCTTTCTCTTCAGGATAAAAAGCTGTCAGCACATTACCGATCACTTCAATATGGCGCATATCTCCATTAACGAAATAGGCTTTCATCTCCTTGCCGGACACTTGATTATAGTGAATAGAGTCTTTCATCTCCACTGTCAACGCCTGGTTGATAATGTGCGCCCAGTCAATCGTGCTGTCATTCATATAAATCTTGATCTGCTCACCAAGCAGTTGCTGTCCGTCATTCCAAAGAATAGGGTCAGTATACATGGTCATACAAGAATCTTTCGAATTATAGACCAGTGAGTCACATACTCCCTGAACATCTGTACGATACATACGTACTTTATGGTAAGCCTTCATCAACCGGTACAAAGAATCGGTATTCAGATTATAGGACACCATCTGCAAAGTATCCCCATGCATATAAAGACTGTCTCCCTGTGAATAATCGATAGCAACAGCACGTTTTGTTGCAAACGCGGAGTCCGTCAATTCATTATAGAAACAATAATCGCCCGTTAGCATATTCTTATTGATGGAGTCTGTCATCTTCACATTATCGAATGCTTCTCCGTAACCGATTACCCGGTCATAGAACAGACTGTCGCCTACAAGTTTCTTCCCCTGATTGGTCAGGACCGAACGGTCCAACAATTCCGCTTGTTCGGTCAATGTGTTATAGAATCCCCGTTCCGAATAGATATGATTATTATCACTGACAATATTGGAAGGTCCGAGAATCACTGCTATTTTGTTTTCGGTATTATACCTCAATGTATCGGAGGTCAACACAAACTTAGGGTTCACCAACTTCACATCATGGTTGAATACCGACTGTTTTGTTGCAGGGCTATATTCGCCCCAGTCAGAAGTCAGTACATTCTCTTCATCCATCAAAGTTCCCCCCTCGAAATAATATCCGAGATCGTAGAGACGGTCGTAGTTCAAGCTGTCCGTCAGCAGGGTCGTGTTCCGGTTAATCATCTTCACGTTTTCACGAAGTTGCGCAATTTGCGTCATTCCGTCATAATAAAGATAATCACCATAGATGAACAAGGTATCTCCCTGTTCCATACGCACATTGCTGAAGGCTTCTACGGAGTTGGTTTTCTCAAAAATCAGTGCACTGTCACAGTACATATACATACTGTCATGGCGCAACTTCACGTTACCAATCAACACCTGCACATCCGGACGTGCCAGCTTATCCGCCTGTCCTTCGTCAGCATGGAGCAAGTAAACTTTGGTCTTTTTATTCTCCGGTTGCTTCTTGTTGTCCGATTGTTTCTTATTACCCGCCGGCGTTTTGGTTTTGGGAGCCGTCTTAGACGTATCCGCAGTCGATTTTGTCGAAGCCCCTGCCGTGGGTTTCTGTCCCGTCGGCCTCACTTGTGCCACAAGACATACACCAAACAGGCATAGAAAGCCTATAAGGAGCCATCTATGCCTGTCTTGTTGTTTATTTTTCTTATTCTTTTTCAGCATATAAAGTCAAAGCAAGGTTATATCAGTCATTCTTGACCCAACCCGGATACTTGAAGTCACACTTCTGCCAGTTTTCGTTGATGCGTACATAAGTGTGTTTTTGCTTGTTCAGAATCCATTTCTGCAACACCTCTTCGCGACGCTTATCCATTACGATTTCTTTCAGATCCTGATAGTCTTCCGCGATGGTTGCTTTATGACCATTGATTTTAGTTTTCAATTTCACGATAGCGCATACTTCTTTTCCATCTTTCTCATTAATCATTGTAAAAGCTTTGGAAATCTCGCCAACATTCATCTTATCCACTACCTTAGCAACGTCTTGAGGAAGATCCTGCATCTGGAACTTAGAAGTAGTGATACCTGAATGTTCATTGATGTTCACCATGATACCGTGATTGTTGCGGGTATCCTTATCTTGTGAGATAACGGCAGCGGCATCATCAAATGTGAATTTGTTAGCACGAATATCATCTGCAATAGAATCCAGACGGGCACAAGCCTCGGTCAGTTCTTTTTCCGAGACTTTCGGACGCAACAGGATATGGCGGGTATTAACACGGTCACCACGCTTCTCAATCAACTGGATAATATGGAAACCAAATTCCGATTCTACAATTTTGGAAACTTTCTTCGGGTCCTGCAAGCTGAATGCCACATTCGCATAAGCGGGGTCCATCATACCACGTCCCATAAATCCACATTCACCACCTTTAATGGCAGAAGCCTTATCTTCAGAATACAAACGGGCCAATGTAGAGAAGTCGATTTCTCCTTTTGTCACACGATCCGTATAATCACGCAGTGTCCTCTTTACATCCTCGATTTCCGAAACGGGTATTTTGGGTTGCAAAGTAATAATCTGCACTTCCACCTGTGTAGGAATGTAAGGGATACTATCCTGTGGAAGATCTTTGAAGTAACGGCGTACTTCTGCCGGAGTCACTTTGATATCTCCTGCCAGTTTCTGCTGCATCTTCTGAACCGTCAATCCGTCACGTGCATTATCACGCAAAGTTTCACGAATCTGGGTGGATGTTTTATTGAAATACTCCTCCATTTTCTCTCTGGAACCGATCTGCTGGATGTACATATTGGTCATCATATCCACACGCTGGATGATTTCCGCTTCGGAAACCTCGATACTGTCCAACTTTGCCTGATGCAGGAATAACTTCTGCACAGCAATCTCTTCAGGAATTACACAATAAGGATCGCCTTCGAATCTGCGTCCATTATACAAGGCATCCATACGGGCCTCTTCTACATCTGATTTTAAAATAGCTTCGTCACCTACTACCCAAACTACTTCATCAACCACATTATCTTGTGCATAGGTTGCCACATTAGCAAATATTGCCAGGACAAGGGTAACAACAAATCTAAAGTTCACAAACTTCTTCATTCTTTGTATTTAATAATTATATATAATCTTCTTCTTACTTACCGCCTGCTGATACAAGTCGTTCTTTACCTGTTCCATAAAGCTCACCCGTTTCTGATTTACCAGTAAGTCTTTCACTTCCGAGCGGGCAAATTCATACGGTTTCTCCTCACCAACTCCGCGATAATCGCTCACATTCAGGAAATAATAATAAGCCGTATCTTTCAATTCTACCTGACGGTGTTTGTTTACGTACTCTTCCGGTGCCTCTACTTTCAACGGAATCATGTCCAGGACATCGGTCACGGACACCCATTTATCATAGAAATATTCATATTTCACCGCATTCTGCAAACTATATTTTTCCAGGCTCTCGATAGCATCCTGTTTTTCCGACTTATACCATCTGCGCACATTGTTCAACTGGGGAGCTGTCAACGGCACTTTAATAAACAATCCCTTAATCAACGGACCTTCCAGTTTAAACAATTCCTTGTTTTTGCCGTAATACTCTGCTATCTCGTGTTCGGAAATATCATTCGCCAACTTCTGGCTAATCAACTCCTGCTGATAAGTATGCATTATCAACGCTTTCCGATAATTCTCCACCAGCTTGTCTACATCCACATTATCGGGGATATTGTTCGCAGCTTTCTCATACAATAAAATCTCTTCCGCCCAACTACGAATATAGTGCTCGGTGAAGAGAATGCTATCATCTTTTGACAATCCGACCGGAAGCACGGACATCAAATCTTCTTTATATAAAAAATTACCGTCCACCTCTACCAAAGGAGTCTTTCCTTTGTGGTCGTGCTGTTCCTTGCACGCTCCACAACCAAGAAGGGTAATCAGTAAGAGGACTAATATTCGCATCGGCAACTAAAATCTACTTATTTAAGGTACGAAGATAGTGAATAATCGGTTACATCAGTTATTATTAACTGTTTTTAAAACCTCTTGGTTTATTTCAACCTTACCGGACTCACTCAATTCCCGCATCCAGCACGTGTCAAGATAGCTTCGATAATCCTTTCGAACCCGATCAATTACTTCCCGATAATCATCCGGACCTTTCATTTTTTCGCCTACTACAATAGTAAAAGGATAAGACATCAAAGGATCAAAATCACCCTTCTTAAAAACCAGTTTATCTATATATTTATTGTCTCCGTCGGCAAAAATTCCTTGTTCAACTTGTATCTTTTCCTCCCCGGATGTATTAAAAGTTTGCCGAAGCTTGTCCGCCCACTCTTTTTCCGGCACTTTCTTCAGCATTTTTTTGGCTTGCTTTGCCGTCTTTTTATCAACGCAATGAAGTACGACTCCTCTATACCGGGGGCTCTCCCACCGATAATCCGACGAATGAAATTTAAAATAAGTAGCCAATCCCGCCCGGTCATTAGCTGCGGGCAAATCTATTTTCTGACGTGTTATCTCTTCCACCAAATAGTTTTCATCAGATTCCCGCAAGGCATAAGGAATTTCCGGATGCTTTTTATCGATATTCCGGCTTTCATAATCCAGCAATGACTTAGCTATAAATCCTTCCAACTGCCGTTTGACAGCTTGAGGATGAGAAGAGGCAAAATGCGTGAACATAGTTCCGGTGTATGCTTGTCCGTCAATCGTAAACAGGGTTTGTTCTGTACGGCCTTTCGCCAGCAGTTCTTCCATTGCCGCCTGATTGGGAGCATACTGCCATGCTTTTTTCAAGCGTTCGAGCACCGCGCCTGTACCTTTGTCCAAAATCTCCTTGCGCCGTAACCGTTCCATTAACCTGGCACTGACATTTTCGTAAGCAGCTGTTTCCTCCCGATCCATCACTTTCAAGATATGAATCCCTTCAGGAGTGAAAAAGGGCTGCGATGCCATACCTTTTGCCAGAGAGAAAGCAACATTCTCAAACTCGCTCGTTGTTTCCAGACATTCGATCCATCTACTTTGCTTATCATCCGAGTATATTTCGACCAAACGGTTAAAGTTCAAATCCGGCTGATTCTGTATCATCCGGTATATAGAATCCATCCGCGTTTTTTCTTCTTCTAAATGCCGGGAAGTGATTGTCTGTGGCAAACGTTTGAAAATCTGCATCACCTGTACCCTGCCGCTACGTGCTTTCAACCCCATCTTCTGATAGATAGCACGGGCACAACTATCCATCACTTGCCTGTCTATCAGATAAGATTCCACCAACTCGGTCCGGCATTTCTCCTGTTGTTTACGAAAAATAGAGGTCGTATCAAGTCCGGCAGCCCTGGCTGCTTCCACTTTCAACTTCGATTGAGCGAAAAGTGCCGCATACTCTTTGGACGAAAGTCTGGCATTTGAACGTTCCGCATAACGGTGGTATGCATATTCAAATTCCGAACGGAGTATCTCTCTTCCGTTAACACGCATCAATACCGGATCTTCCTGTGCAAAGACCGCGACTACAAAGAGAGAAATACATCCCAACAACAGGCTTCTTTTCATCATCAATTTTTATTTTTCAAACAACAAACGGTGAGCAGTGAACACCCTGCTGATTATACAGCCTGTTCACCGTTCACCGTTAATAGTCCACCGTATCTATCTATTATTCCGGACGGCTATAGTTAGGCGATTCACTGGTAATCGTCACATCGTGCGGATGACTTTCCATTACACCTGCATTGGTAATGCGGGTAAACTTAGCGTCATGAAGTTTCTCAATGTTAGCAGCGCCACAGTATCCCATACCTGCACGCAAACCACCAGTCAGCTGATACACAACTTCGAAAAGCGTACCTTTATAAGGAACACGGGCAGCGATTCCTTCGGGAACAAGCTTCTTCACATCAGCCGTTCCACTCTGGAAGTAGCGGTCTTTCGAACCGTTCTCCATTGCTTCCAATGAACCCATACCACGATAGGATTTGAATTTACGACCATTGAAGATAATAGTGTCACCCGGAGATTCTTCTGTTCCGGCAACCAATGATCCGATCATTACGCAATATCCTCCGGCAGCCAATGCTTTCACCACGTCGCCCGAATAACGCAAACCACCATCGGCAATCAAAGGAATACCTGTACCCTTCAACGCTTTTGCTACATCATAGACAGCTGATAACTGTGGAACACCTACACCGGCAACCACCCGAGTGGTACAGATAGAACCCGGGCCGATACCTACTTTCACAGCATCTGCACCAGCTTCCACCAAAGCTTTGGCAGCTTCTCCGGTAGCAATGTTACCTACCACAATATCAATATTCGGGAAGCGTTTCTTTGCTTCTTTCAGTTTTTCAATCACAAACTTAGAGTGTCCGTGAGCTGTATCAATCACGATTGCATCTGCACCGGCATCCACCAATGCCTGCATACGTTCCAGCGTATCGGCAGTAACACCTACACCGGCAGCTACACGCAGACGACCTTTGGCGTCTTTGCAAGCCATCGGTTTATCTTTTGCTTTTGTAATATCTTTATAAGTGACAAGACCGATCAACTTTCCGTCCATTCCGACAATCGGAAGTTTCTCAATCTTATGTTTCTGAAGAATCTGTGCAGCAGATTCCAAGTCAGTAGACTGGTTAGTAGTCACCAATCTTTCTTTCGGAGTCATGACAAGATCAATGTGTTTTGCCATGTCTCTTTCGAAACGCAAATCTCTGTTGGTAACAATACCCACCAAATAACCTTCATCATCTACCACAGGGATACCACCGATTTTATATTCCGCCATGATGTCCAGTGCATCCTGAACAGTAGAACCTCTTTTAATCGTTACAGGGTCATAAATCATACCATTTTCGGCACGCTTTACGATAGCAACTTGTCTTGCCTGTTCTTCGATAGACATATTTTTGTGAATCACACCGATACCACCTTCACGAGCAATGGCAATCGCCATTTTCGCTTCGGTAACTGTATCCATGGCAGCCGTCACAAAAGGTATTTTTAACTCAATGTTTTTTGAAAACTTAGTCGAGAGATCGACAGTGCGCGGTAAAACTTCAGAATAAGCGGGGATCAACAATACGTCGTCGTAAGTCAACCCATCCATTACAATCTTATCAGCAATAAATGACATAGGGCTATGCGTTTAAAAATTATTGCGTGCAAATATACGGTTTTTATTCAAAACCGCATACCTGCACGCCTATTTTTTTCGCTTTTTTAATTAGCCATTTCAGAGATGAACTTAATACGTACCAAACGAACTTCCTCTTCCGTGAAGTCATCGCCTAATTCGTCAAGCGCATCATCAATCTTATCAGTGGTAGATTCCTTGAAATAATCGTAGATATCAAGCAAATGATCTTCATCCATGATTTCTTCCAGGAAGTAATCTATATTCAGTTTGGTTCCCGAATAAACGATCGCTTCTACCTCGTCCAGCAGTTCACCAAATTCAATCCCTTTGGAAAGAGCGATATCATCTAACGCCACTTTACGGTCAATTGCCTGAATGATAGCTACCTTCATCTTTGATTTATTGGCAACCGTACGTACCCGCAAGTCTTCAGGACGTTCTATTTCATTCTCTTCACAGTGGCGTTTGATTAATTTACAGAACTCTTCACCGTAACGTTTTGCTTTTCCGGCACCTACGCCAGGTATATTCTGCAACTCGTCCAATGTCACCGGATAAATGGTAGCCATTGCTTCCAAAGACGGGTCCTGGAAGATCACATAAGGCGGTACTTCCAGTTTCTTCGAGAGTTTCTTCCGCAAGTCCTTCAACATGGAATAAAGAGCCGGGTCTACTGCACAGGAGCCACCGCCGCGTGCCGGAACTTCTTCTTCCGTCTCTTCGAAATCGTTGTCCTCGGTAATCTTGAATGACTTCGGTCTCTTCAGGAACTTGTGTCCTTCCTCCGTCACTTTCAGGAGTCCGTAATGCTCCACATCTTTGCTCAAGTAACCTGCAATCAGCGCCTGACGAATCACTGCGTTCCATGTCTTATCCTCTTCACCCATACCGGAGCCGAAGACTTCGAGGTCTTCATGCAAATGCGCCTGTACTTCGGAAGTTTCTTTACCTTGTAGTATGTCTATAATATAATCTGCCTTAAAATTTTCTTTCACCGCGATAATCGCTTCAATCACGGCACACAATAACTCTTGAGCCTCCACTTGTTTTTTAGGGTTTAAACAGTTGTCACAATTTCCACAATTTTCTTCCGTATATTCTTCACCGAAATAATGCAGCAACGTCTTGCGTCGGCATACGGAAGATTCGGCATAAGCAGCGGTTTCCAACAGAAGCTGCTTGCCAATTTCCTGCTCTGCCACAGGTTTTCCTTGCATGAACTTTTCCAGTTTCTGCAAGTCTTTGTTTGTATAAAAGGTTATGCACTGACCTTCACCGCCATCTCTACCGGCGCGCCCGGTCTCCTGGTAATACCCTTCCAGACTCTTTGGAATATCGTAGTGAATCACGAACCTCACATCCGGTTTGTCAATTCCCATACCAAAAGCGATAGTCGCTACAATAACGTCCACTTTTTCCATCAGGAAATCATCCTGATTCTTGGTCCTGGTCAACGAATCCATTCCAGCATGATAAGGACGCGCATTGATACCGTTTGCCTGCAGGATTTCAGCAAGTTCCTCCACTTTTTTCCGGCTAAGGCAATAGATAATGCCCGATTTCTCCGGATTGTTTTTGATAAACTTGATAATATCCCTGTCAATATTAGCGGTCTTCGCACGTACCTCATAATAAAGGTTCGGACGGTTGAACGAAGATTTGAAGACTTGGGCATCTACCATTCCCAGATTTTTCTGGATATCATGCTGCACCTTCGGTGTCGCCGTTGCGGTAAGCGCAATCAACGGAGCTTTACCTATTTCATTGATAATAGGACGAATCCGACGGTATTCCGGTCGAAAGTCATGGCCCCATTCAGAAATACAGTGAGCTTCATCCACTGCATAGAACGAAATCTTTACCGAACGCAAAAACTCTACGTTTTCTTCTTTCGTCAGCGACTCCGGCGCTACATATAGCAATTTTGTCTTTCCGGCAAGGATGTCCGACCTCACTTGGTCTATCGCGCCTTTATTTAATGAAGAATTGATAAAATGGGCGACGCCATCTTCTTCACTGAAATTGCGCATTGCATCCACTTGATTCTTCATCAACGCAATGAGCGGAGAAATTACGATTGCCGTACCTTCCATCAAGACCGAAGGTAGCTGATAGCATAAAGATTTCCCGCCACCGGTAGGCATCAGTACAAAGGTATCTTTACCATCGAGCAAGTTATTAATGATCGCTTCCTGGTTTCCCTTGAACTTATTAAATCCGAAATACTTTTTCAGTTCATCTGTTAAATTAATCTTCCCTGCCATCTTAACTAAGGTTGTTTTATTCAGTTCATGGTTTAACTTTAAGTATGTTCTCTTCTTCAAGAGAGCCAAACAAAGTTATAAACAACTTCGTAATTACCAAGCAAAATGCGACTAATATTTTCAAGAAAATACAGTTACGATCATTTTCTGTAGCCTTACTCTTTGATTTTAAGCGGTTTGTAGTCGTGCCATATTCGCTTTTTCCAGTTGCATCTTTGCATAATCCAGCGTCACCTTATACTCTTTTTTGTTCTCTGAAGGGATTTCAAACATGACATCCATCATGATTGTTTCCACAATAGAGCGCAATCCGCGGGCACCTAGCTTATATTCTACCGCCTTGTCGACGATATATTCGAAGACATCATCTTCAAATGTCAGCTTGATACCATCCATTTCAAACAGTTTGATGTACTGTTTGATGATTGAGTTTTTCGGTTCGGTAAGGATCGCACGAAGCGCATCCCGGTCCAGCGGATTCAAATAAGTCAATACCGGAAGACGTCCGATAATTTCGGGAATCAGTCCGAATGACTTCAAATCCTGTGGAGCGATGTACTGCATCATGTTATTCTTGTCTACCGTCGCTGTTTTCTGCGATGCCGTATAACCTACGACATGGGTGTTCAACCGTTGGGCGATCTTCTTCTCGATACCGTCGAACGCACCGCCGCAGATAAAGAGAATATTCTTGGTATTTACCGGAATCATCTTCTGGTCCGGATGCTTACGGCCTCCCTGGGGAGGTACGTTCACCACAGAACCTTCGAGCAATTTCAGTAATCCCTGCTGTACGCCTTCACCGCTCACGTCGCGAGTGATGGAAGGATTATCTCCTTTACGGGCAATTTTGTCGATCTCGTCGATAAACACGATACCCTGTTCAGCTTCAGGTACATTATAATCTGCCACCTGAAGCAAACGGGTTAAAATACTTTCGATATCTTCGCCCACATAACCGGCTTCCGTCAGCACTGTAGCGTCTACAATAGTAAACGGCACGTGCAGTAACTTAGCAATCGTGCGTGCAAGCAACGTTTTCCCGGTTCCGGTACTACCCACCATAATAATGTTCGACTTTTCAATCTCCACATCATCACCGCTGTCTTTTTGCAACAGACGTTTATAATGGTTATAGACCGATACGGAAAGGAAGCGTTTCGCATCATCCTGCCCGATCACATACTGGTCGAGGAATTTCTTGATTTCTACCGGTTTGGGCAGTTCTTTTAAGTTGAGCTTGGTAGCTCCTGCACTTTTCTTGCCTTCTCCCAATGCTTCCTGAGTGATCTCATAAGCCTGGGTAGCACAGCTGTCGCAGATGTAACCGT
>ERZ1643247.412-NODE-412-length-52404-cov-31.885060_pt1 | contig 52404 bp, 45 predicted proteins | sample MGYA00579264_ERZ1643247 | MGnify/ENA primary metagenome ERZ1643247 (study PRJEB29033, sample SAMEA4952262) | chicken gut metagenome | biome: Broiler Chicken; feature: Gastrointestinal Tract; material: Caecum | place: Ireland | collected 2018 | study: Broiler... | reverse complement strand
TGCTTGAAGAAGAGTGCAGCGCACTTATGACAGGGTTCTTCCGGGAACTGAGGGAGCGGAAGAAGATGCAGAAAAAGTCAATATAGAAAAACCTCTCCAGATCAGGAGAGGCTTTTTTCTGCTGCAGGAGCTTTTTCTCTTTCGCGGAATATCTGTCTGAACAGAAAGCGGACGAACGGTCCGGCATATAACATCTGCCAGAAGAACGCCATCGGGAAGTTCAGTGCGATAGTCTGCAGCCATACTGCGATAAACTGGCTTCCGGCGTCTTTGAATAAGATTGTCGCTGCAAGGCTCATAAGCGGACACATCCATGCGACAGAGACAACGGAAATTGCGATAACCAGATGAAACGGGTTTTCCTTTTCCGGGTTCACGATACGGAAAGCTGTTCTCTTCGCAATATGTCCTACAAAAAAGAAATCGAGTACGAATGCGACCGGCGCCATGATCACAAATTCATGAAATGCTGACAGAAACACGCTTGTGTTCAGACCGCCTATATTCAAAGCGATATTATAGCAGATCATTGCATAGACCATGACAAAAACCATCATAATGGTAAAAATTACTTCCTGAAACTTAGTTTTGGGCATAAAAAATCCTCCTTGGTGATATTAAACAGAAAAATGTGTTGTTCGTTATCATTCAGGAGAATGTGCGTTTCCAATAAGGTTACTGTAAACAGTAACTCAAAGACCAAAAATCCGTTATTCTTTTTTAACGTGCATTGCGCTTCGAACATGATCCACAGGCGTTACCCCGGCAGTTGACTCAGCCCAGGCACCCTCACGGCACCCGGGAGCTCCTGCTTAGTGCTGCTCCGTTCCCGACCTGACACGGTTCACAGGTTCCCGTCGCGTGAGACCCAGACATCAACATCACTTACCGGGGGCAGCCCTGCAGACTGCCGCCCTCTGCGCAATATCACCCCTGCTATAGCGGATTGCAGGTACAAGGTACCGCTAACACCCCGGCTGCACGAGCCTTAATTTTACATGATAATTTTATAAATGTCAATAGTTCGTTGCTGAAAGCGGGAATAGGTGTTAGAATAATTCAGATAGTCTATGAAGAAAGGTGTATCCAGATGAATATTCTTTTAGCAGCGATCAACGCGAAATATATCCATTCAAATCTTGCGGTGTACAGCCTGAGGGCATATGCCTGCAGTTATATGGAAGAAACCCGGATTGCAGAGTATACGATCAACCAGCCGGCAGATGAGATCCTTATGGATATTTACACACGGCAGCCGGATATTCTCTGCTTTTCCTGCTATCTGTGGAATATCGATTATGTGGAACAGCTCATCCGGGAGATCCCGAAGATCCTGCCGGAGACAAAGATCTGGCTGGGCGGCCCGGAAGTCTCCTATAATGCCAGGGAGATGCTGGAGCAGTATTCAGGTTTGTCGGGGATTATCTGCGGGGAAGGCGAGGAGACGTTTCAGGAACTTATGGATCACTATCATTCGGGAACGGATCTGCCAGAGATCCGCGGGATTGTATACCGTGAAAGTGACGGGCGCATCACAGAGACGCAGCCCCGGCCGGTTCTGGATCTGAGTACGGTTCCGTTCGTATATGAGCATATTGAAGATTTTCGAAACCGGATCATCTATTATGAATCCAGCAGAGGCTGTCCTTTCTCCTGCAGTTACTGCCTTTCTTCTATTGATAAATGTCTGCGGTTCCGTAATCTTGACCTTGTGAAACGGGAACTTCAGTTTTTATCGACCATGAGGTGCCGCAGGTGAAATTTGTGGACAGGACTTTTAACTGCAGGCACGACCACGCTGTGGCAGTGTGGAAATATATCAAAGAACATGATAAAGGCATAACGAACTTTCATTTTGAGATAGCAGCGGATCTTCTTAATGAGGAAGAAATCGCATTGATCCGGAGTATGCGGCCGGGGCTGATTCAGCTTGAGATCGGTATCCAGTCTGCAAACAGCGGGACAATATCTGAGATAAACAGAAAGATGGATCTGGGAAAAGTGGAGCGCACTGTGGCACAGATACGGGAGAAGAGGAATGTACACCAGCATCTGGATCTGATCGCGGGACTTCCATATGAGGACTATGACAGTTTTGAGGAGTCTTTTGACCGGGTGTACGCGATGCGTCCGGATCAACTCCAGCTGGGATTTTTAAAAGTGCTTAAGGGATCACTGATGCATGAGAAGGCGCAGGAATATGATCTTGTATATCAGGACCGTCCGCCTTATGAAGTCCTCTCTACAAAGTGGCTGTCTTATGCCGATGTGATCCGGCTAAAAAAGATTGAAGAGATGGTAGAGGTCTATTACAACAGCGGACAGTTCAGAAACACAGTGGAATACGCGGAAAAAGAGTTTGCCGGAGCGTTTGCCATGTACAGCTCTCTGGCGGATTATTATGACAGAAACGGATTGTTTAAGGTCAGCCATTCCCGCATCGCGAGATACGAGATCCTGTTTCGGTTTCTGGAAGAACATATGGAAATACGTCCGGATGGTCTTAAAGAGGAGGAACAGTCTGCGTCCGGAGTCTCTGAGAATATGATGGATGAGTATGCCGCATGGTTGACATTGGACTTGTATTTGAGGGATAATGTGAAAAACCGGCCCTCGTTTCTTCCGGAGAATAAAGTGACCTCGGATGAAGCGGCGGCTTTCTATAAAACAGAGGAAGAAGAGCGCCGGTATCTGAAAAATTATGCTGGATATGACAGGAGACAGATGCGTAAAATGACGCATCTGGAACAGCTTTTCGGAAGAATGGTTCTGTTTGATTACCGGGAGAGGGATCCGCTCAGCGGAGACGCAAAAGTGTATGAAATAGAAGAAAGGGTTGTTGGAAATGAATTTTCACGATAATAAATTCAGACGTATCGTATCTATAATTATACTTGTTTTGATAGCGGCAATGGTGCTGACCATGGTACTGCCGTATGTTATATGATGAAGAAACAGGAATGTGATGAAAAGACAGGAGAACATCAGGCAATGTCCGAAAAAGATATTATGAGGATCGGAAAGATCACGCAGACCGCATGGCGCCGGTCTGTCAGAAAGCAGCTGCATACAGGGGATGCTGATATGCTGTTTACGCCGTCTCCGTGGGAAATGTGCTCGGGTTTCCGGACGGCAGCAGGGGACGGATATGTGTGGGCGGACGCGCTTGCCACAGGAGATGACGTCAGGACAGGGTATTATGCCGTATATCATGCGGCCGGTGAACTTGCCGCCCGCAATGTACGCGCCCGGGGCGCGGCTGTATATGTTATGCTCCCGCAGGGAAGCCGGGAAGAACAGCTTGCAGGAATCGCGGCCGGTGTGGACTGTGCGTGCAGGGAACTGGAGATTCAGGTGACAAGTTTTCAGGGAGAGGTGTCAGGCGCAGTCGTACATGCAGTCGTATCTGTAAATGCCGCGGGGGTGCTGCATGACCAGAAGACTCCGCAGGAAAAAGCAGGGAAGAACAGTGGGAAAGTATCCGCAGGGAAGACTCCGGTTCACAGGGAGATCATTATGTGCGGATATGCAGGACTCGAAGGAACCCTGCGTATTCTCGATGAAGCACAGACGGAACTGGAGACGCGGTTTGTATCTGCATTTCTTGAACAGACAAAAAGGCTGACAGAAGAACTGATACGACCGGACCAGATACTGAGAATATATGAATGCGACAGGAGCGCTGCGGTGCGCCAGATCGGAAGCGGCGGGATTCTGGCTGCTTTGTGGGAACTTTCGGATACGGCAGGCATTGGTTTTGAGATCGATATGCCTCAGATCGCCCTGAAACAGGAGACGGTGGAAATCTGTGAGTTCTATCGCCTGAATCCGTATCTGATGACATCCGCCGGCAGTTATCTCATCCTGACCGATGAGGCGGAAGAGGTGATCCGGGTTCTTGAAGAGACGGGCGCCCGGCCGGTGCGGCTGGGTATGGCAGCAGACCAGAACGCCCGGGTGATCCGGAACGGTGAAGAAATCAGATATCTGGACAGACCTGCGCCGGATGAACTGGAAGTATGGAGGAGTAAAAGATGAGTGAAAATAAGGAAGCGCTGAGAATAGAGATACTGAAATATCTGGAAAAACACAGCAGGGTGGAGCTGGGTGAACTCGCTGTGCTTATGGGAGTGGAAGAAGCAGAGGTCGCCAATGAGATGGCAGAGATGGAGAAAGAGAAGATCATCTGCGGTTATCACACGCTGATCGACTGGGATAAAACCGGAGTTGAGATGGTGACGGCTCTGATCGAAGTGCGCGTGACTCCGCAGAGGGACAGAGGGTTTGACCGTATCGCAGAGAGGATCTACAACTATCCGGAAGTCTATGCAGTTTATCTGATTTCCGGCAGTTATGACCTGCTGGTGACTCTGGAAGGAAAAAGCCTGAAGGAGGTTTCCCGGTTTGTGTCTGAGAAACTTTCTCCGATCGAGGGCGTGCTCAATACTGCAACTCATTTTATTTTGAAGAAATATAAAGACCACGGCACCATCATGATACCGAAAAAAGAGTCGGAAAGGATGCTGGTGACACCGTAATGAGAAATCCATTATCAAAGAAGATCATAGATATACAGCCTTCGGGGATACGCAGGTTCTTCGATGTGGCAAATGAAATGGAAGACGCCATTTCTCTGGGAGTCGGCGAGCCGGACTTTGATACGCCGTGGCGTATCCGAGACGAGGGAATCTTCAGTCTTGAAAAAGGAAGAACTTTTTATACATCTAATGCAGGTCTCAAAGAGCTGAGAAAGGAAATATGCAAATATCTGGAGCGCAAGATCGGTGTAACTTACGATCCGCTGAAAGAAACACTGGTGACTGTGGGAGGGAGCGAAGCCATCGATGTTGGCCTGCGCTGTATGCTCGATCCCGGAGATGAAGTGCTGATTCCCCAGCCGTGTTATGTCTCCTATCTGCCGTGCACCGTCATGGCGGACGGAGTGCCGGTGGTGGTTCCGCTGCAATATGAAAATAATTTCAAACTGACGGTGGAAGATCTTGAGAAATATACAACGCCGAAGACAAAAGTGCTGATCATGCCGTTTCCAAATAATCCCACAGGATCTATTATGACAAGAGAAGATCTGGAACCGGTGGCAGACTTTGTAAAAGAACATGACCTGTATGTGATGTCGGATGAGATCTACTCGGAGCTTACTTATCAGACAAAGCATGTTTCTATAGCGAGTCTTCCGGGGATGCGGGAGAGAACGCTGGTGATCAACGGATTTTCCAAAGGATTTGCCATGACCGGATGGAGGCTCGGCTACTGCTGCGGTCCCGAAATGATCATCGAACAGATGACAAAGCTTCATCAGTTTGCGATCATGTGCGCGCCTACGACCAGTCAGTATGCTGCGGTAGAAGGTCTTAAGAACTGTGAAGATGAAGTGGAAGAAATGCGGCAGTCCTACAACCAGAGACGCCGGTTCCTTATGCATGAATTTAAACGGATGGGACTGGAGTGTTTTGAACCGTTTGGGGCGTTCTACGTATTTCCGAGTATAAAAGAGTTCAAAATGAGCTCGGAGGAATTTGCCACAAGGCTCCTTCAGGAAGAGAAGGTAGCAGTCGTTCCGGGAACTGCTTTCGGAGAGTGCGGGGAGGGATTCCTTCGTATCTCCTATGCATATTCGCTGGATGATTTAAAAGAGGCTCTGGGACGAGTGGAGAGATTTATCAACAGGCTGAGAAAAAATGACGGGAGATAAGAATAATGCTTAATATTGTACTTCTTGAGCCGGAGATTCCGGCAAATACAGGCAATATAGGGAGAACGTGTGTTGCATCCGGCACGCGGCTCCATCTGATCGAGCCGCTTGGCTTCAGTCTCAGTGAAAAGGCGTTAAAGCGTGCAGGGATGGATTACTGGAAGGACCTGGATGTCACTACCTATATTGATTATCAGGATTTCCTCGATAAGAATCCGGGGGCGAAGATCTATATGGCGACCACTAAGGCACAGAAACTATATACGGAAATTTCTTATGAGGACGACTGTTATATCATGTTCGGGAAAGAGAGCGTGGGGATACCCGAAGAGATTCTCGTACAGAATCAGGAAAACTGTATCCGAATACCGATGATGGAGAAGATACGTTCGCTGAACCTCGGAAATTCGGTCGCGATCGTGCTGTATGAGGCGCTGCGGCAGAACGGGTTTGCCGGGATGGAACGAGAAGGGCATCTGCACTATTTAGATTGGAACTGAATATTTGCCTGGGGAAAAATCCCTGCAGAAATTGAAAAGAAAATTTCTGCAGGGATTTTTTGCGTAAATATAAAATTTTGACATCAGATGGCTGGACTGTTGCGTATGGTTAATAAATAATTATCAAATGTGCTAATAAATGCTTTGAATAATTCATAACATCATGTATAATATTACCAAATGCTGTGCAAAAACATATGATATTCTATTTTCTGCATGAAGCAGGAAGGAATGGAAAAACTAAGAAAACAGAAATGATCCGGAAAGGTGGTGGATAAAATATGGTAGAAGAGACAATCCGGACGATACGCGAGACCGAAAAACAGGCGCGGGAGATCGTGGAGAATGCCCGCAAGGAGAGCGAACGCATCAGAAAAGAGGCAGAAGAGCGTTCCGGCCAGATCCGGGAGGAGATTATCAGAAATGCCCGTGAAGAGGCAGAAACAGTGATGGAACAGGCACGTGTATCCGGTGATGAATCGGTGCGCGGGGCGGAAGCTGTTATCAGGAGCGATACAGACAGACTTAAAACTTCCGCCAAAGAGAAGGAAAAAGAGGCGGTGGAGATGGTGATCTCCATGCTGGCATGAGAAATGGAAGATGTGATCACTGTAACAGGCTGTAAAACAGAAAGAGTAAGCGGCGCGCAGGTGCCGCGTGGTAAAGGAGGGAGAGATGAATGGCGGTACTTAAGATGCAGAGAATAAGTATCTGCGCCTTAAAGAAAGACCGTAAAGCGATCCTTGAAAAACTCCAGAGTATGGGAGTCCTTGAAGTAAACCATGTTCTTGAAGAGGATGAAGATTTTCACAAGATGGATACTGTAGGAAAGAAACAGGGATTTGAAAAGGCGGCAGCGTCGGTGGACCAGTCGCTGGATATTCTGGAAAGATATGCGCCGGAAGACAAATCCATGTTCGCGGCTCTGGAAGGAAAGAAACTGATCTCCAGCGAGGAGGGGATGAAAGTCCGGGAAGAACGCCGGGAGCTTTTGAAGACGGCGAAACAGATCTATGATCTGGACCGGGAACACGCGGAGCAGCTTGCGTCTGTTACAAAGCTTACGAACAGCATCGAGAGCCTGACGCCGTGGCTTGCGCTGGACGTCCCGCTGAAGGTGATGAAGACGGAGCGGACGGTATTCTTCCCGGGGACGATGCCCGGAGGCACTACGGCGGAGAAAGTGTATGAGATACTTGCGGAAAAAGCTCCGGATGTGGAAAGTGCCGACGTGCATATCATTTCACAGGAACAGAGCACGGTCTATCTGGCGATGATCTGCCTGACAGAAGAGGCAGGCGCAGTGGAAGACGCGCTCCGGAGCGAGGGGTTCGCCAGACCGTCCCAGTCGTGGAAGGAAGTGCCTGCCCGGGAGAAAGAGATGCTGGAACAGAAGATCGCAGAGTGTCAGGATAACATATCAGAGATTGAAGAGAAGATAAAGGCGCTTGCATCAGAACGTGAGAGACTGAAGATTGTGGCGGACTATTACAGAGTCCGCGCCGATAAGTACGAAGTGCTCGGAACGCTGCCCCAGTCAGAGCGGACATTTGTCATCAGCGGCTATATACCGGCAGCGGTGGCAGATAATGTGGCGGACTGCCTGATGAAAAAATACGACTGTATGGCGGATGTGGAGAAATTAAAAGAAGACGAGGAACCTCCGGTTATCTTAAAGAACAACCCGTTCTCCGCCAATATGGAGGGCGTTGTGGAGTCCTACGGGCTCCCGGTCAAAGGAGAGATCGATCCGACGACGATCATGTCATTTTTCTACGTATTTTTCTTTGGCATGATGCTCTCCGATGCGGCATACGGAGTGATCGTATCTATCGTTTGCGGCATACTGGTGCTTAAATTCCCGAGAATGTCCGCGGGGATGAAGAAGTCGCTGAAACTGTTCTTCTATTGCGGACTTTCGACTATTGTATGGGGTGTTCTCTTCGGCGGATATTTCGGAAATATTGTGGATATTGTGACAGGAAAATTTTTCGGTACGACGATCACGCCGCCGGCGCTGTGGTTTGTGCCTCTCGACGAGCCCATGAAACTGCTGCTGTATTCCCTGCTCTTCGGAGTGATCCACCTGTTCACAGGACTTGCAATCAAAGGGTACCTGTGCATCAGGGATGGAAAGATCATGGATTTCTTCTGTGATGTGGTGCTCTGGTTCATGCTTCTGATCGGGCTGATCCTGATGCTGCTTCCGAGTGATCTGTTCGCATCCATCGCACAGATGGAGATCGTATTTCCGGGATGGCTGAATACTCTGGCAAAGGCGCTCGCGATCGTCGGAGCTGCGGGGATTGTCCTTATGTCGGGAAGGTCAAATAAGAATCCGGCGCTTCGGATCGCGCTTGGCGCATATGATCTTTACAATATTACCGGATGGCTCAGCGATGTGCTGTCTTACTCGCGTCTGCTGGCGCTGGGACTTGCGACAGGCGTTATTGCTTCGGTCATCAACCAGATGGGCAGTATGCTGCCGAACAACGTGATCGGAATCATTTTCTTTATTCTGATCTTCATCGTCGGACACTCTATGAATCTGGCGATCAACCTGCTGGGTGCGTATGTACACACAAACCGCCTGCAGTTTGTAGAATTTTTTGGAAAGTTTTATGAGGGCGGCGGACGGCCGTTTCACCCGTTTAGAGAAAATACAAAATATGTAGAGATTAAGGAGGAAACTTTATCATGAGTGAATTAGGAATTGTGTATGCATTACTTGGAGCGGCTGTCGCTGTTCTTCTGTCAGGTACAGGTTCTGCCATCGGCGTCGGCATTGCAGGTCAGGCGGCTTCGGGAGTTGTGACCGAAGATCCCGGCAAATTTGCAAAAGTGCTGATCATCCAGCTGCTTCCTGGTACACAGGGACTGTACGGACTTCTGATCGGATTTATCACACTGTCCAAGATCGGCGTGCTCGGCGGAGGTCTTGCAGACCTTTCTGTTCAGACAGGACTGCTCATTCTGGCGGCGTGCCTGCCAATCGGTGTGGTAGGACTTCTCTCGGCGATCGCTCAGGGCAAGACAGCTGCGGCTGCCATCGGTATTGTTGCCAAGAAACCGGATCAGTTCGGTAAGGCTATGCTCTTCCCGGCGATGGTTGAGACATATGCGATCCTCGCACTTCTGATCTCCTTCCTGTCTGTCAGCGGTATTCAGGTATAAAAATCATACAGGCAGAAAATAAGAAGGAGAGCGAGGATATGAGTGGACTGGATAAAATGAAAGCCCGGATTCTCGAAGAGGCGCAGAACACTGCGCGGGAGATCATTGACAAGGCGAAGACAGATGCGGATACGGCTGTGCAGGCTGCGAGAGAATCAGCCGAAGCTGAGGCTGTAAAGATTCTGGAACGTGCCAGGCGAGATGCGGCGGATTATGGAATGCGCGTAGATTCCTCTATGGATATGCAGAGGAAACAGGCCGTTCTTGCCGCAAAGCAGGATGTGATCAGCGGTGTGCTGAAAGCGGCGTATGATGCCGTGATGAATCTGGACGATGAGAAATATTTTGAAATGCTTGAGAAGCTGCTTGAGAAAAACGTCCTGCCTGAGGCGGGAGAGATCCGTTTCTCGGCAAAAGATCTGGGGCGGATGCCCGCAGGCTTCCCGGATAAGATAAAGAATATCGCCGCGTCAAAAGGCGGAAGCCTGACAGTTTCCGGGGAACCGGAGAAGATGGACGGCGGGTTCCTGCTAGTCTACGGAGGTATTGAGGAAAACTGTACGATCAGCGCTGTATTTGCTTCAAAGCGGGAGGAATTATCAGATCAGGTGAACAGGCTGCTGTTCGGATAAAGTGCAGACGTTAGGAGGGTTAACTTGAGTAATACAAAATATACTTATGCGGTGGCGCGCATCCGCGCACTGGAAGTATCCCTGTTCTCAGATGCATTTATCGAGCAGCTTCTGGCATGCAAAAGCGCGGACCAGGTCCTTCAGTCTGTAATGGAAAAGGGCTGGGGGGATATGGGCTCCGGGACGGATGCGGAAGCGGTGCTGAAGTGTGAGGAAGAGAAGGCATGGGCCGTGATCCGGGATGTGGCTCCGGATATGAGCGTTTTTGATGTGCTCTCTTACCCGAAGCTGTACCACAATCTGAAGGCAGCGGTCAAAGAGGTGAGCACAGGAGTAAAAAATCCCGCCATGTTCTATGACGACTGTCCTATCCCCGGTGAAGAGATGTACAGGATCATAGAGAACAGAGAGTTTTCCCGGCTCCCGGGCAATATGTCCCGGACGGCGCAGGAAGCGCTGGATACGCTGCTCCACACAGGGGACGGACAGCTCTGCGACATTATTGTAGACAGGGCGGCGCTGGACGCGATTGAAGAAGCCGGAAAAAAATCGGGAGAACCGATCATCGAGAACTATGCGGATACGACGGTTGCCATCGCAGACATCAAAATCGCAGTGCGTTCCCAGAAGACAGGAAAGAGAGCAGATTTTATGAGAAGCGCCATGGCAGAGTGTGAAAGCTTAAGCATTGATCAGCTGATCCGGGCGGCACTCTCCGGGATGGAAGAGATCGCACAGTATCTGGAGGGCACATCTTACGCCGGCGGCGCGGACGCCCTTCGGGAGTCGCCTTCAGCTTTTGAGCGCTGGTGCGACAACCGTATGATCGAGACATTGAAATCTCAGAAATATGAAACATTTTCTGTCGGTCCTCTTCTGGGGTACCTGATCGCAAGAGAAAATGAGATCAAGACTGTCCGGATCATTCTGACCGGGAAACAAAATGGTTTTACGGATGACGCGATCCGGGAAAGGATAAGGGAGATGTATGTATAAGATTGCAGTGGTCGGCGATTATGACAGTATCTACGGTTTCGCCACATTGGGGCTCGGCATCTGCCCTGTGAGGAACCGGGAGGAAATACGTGAAAAGCTCCGCAGCCTTGCGGAGGAAGAATATGGGATCATCTATATCACGGAAGCGGCGGCAGCCGAAGTGGGAGATGAGCTGGAAAAGTATCGTGAGAAGACTCTGCCGGCGATCATCCAGATACCGGGAGTATCCGGCAATACCGGAGCAGGCGTCGAGGGTGTGAAGAAGACGGTGGAACAGGCGGTCGGATCAGATATTCTGTTTGGAGGAGTAAGCTAATGAGCACAGGAGTTATTAAGAAAGTCGCAGGCCCTCTTGTCATCGCAGAGGGAATGCGCGATGCAAATATGTTCGATGTGGTCCGTGTGTCGAATCAGCGTCTGATCGGCGAGATCATCGAGATGCACGGGGATGAGGCATCGATCCAGGTATATGAGGAGACGTCGGGACTGGGACCGGGAGAGCCGGTGGAATCTATGGAAGTGCCTATGTCCGTTGAGCTTGGACCGGGGCTGATCACAAGTATCTATGACGGGATCCAGAGACCTCTCGACGATATCATGAAGATTTCGGGAAATAACTTAAAGCGCGGTGTGGAAGTGCCGTCGTTGAAAAGGGATCTGAAATGGGAATTTGTTCCCACAGTGAAAGCCGGCGACGAGGTAGAAGCCGGAGACGTGATCGGCACGGTCCAGGAGACTGTACTGGTACAGCAGAAGATCATGGTTCCATACGGCATGAAGGGAACCATAAAAGAGATCAAAGCGGGAGAGTTTACTGTAGAAGAAGTGGTGGCTGTCCTTCAGACAGAGGAGGGCGACAAAGAGCTGACGCTCATGCAGAAATGGCCGGTCCGCCGGGGACGCCCGTATAAAAAGAAACTTCCGCCGGAGATGCCCCTGGTCACAGGCCAGAGGGTAATCGACACATTCTTCCCTCTTGCAAAGGGCGGTGTGGCAGCAGTGCCGGGGCCGTTCGGAAGCGGCAAGACCGTGATCCAGCACCAGCTTGCAAAATGGGCTGAGGCGGATATCGTGGTCTATATCGGGTGCGGCGAGCGCGGCAATGAGATGACGGACGTTCTGAATGAATTTCCGGAGCTGAAGGACCCGAAGACGGGACAGCCTCTGATGCAGAGAACCGTCCTGATCGCAAACACTTCGGATATGCCTGTGGCTGCCCGTGAGGCGTCCATTTACACAGGGATTACAATCGCGGAATATTTCCGTGACATGGGATATTCGGTGGCACTGATGGCAGACTCCACATCCCGCTGGGCGGAAGCGCTCAGAGAGATGTCCGGACGTCTGGAAGAGATGCCCGGTGAGGAAGGATACCCGGCATATCTGGGAAGCCGTCTGGCACAGTTCTACGAGCGCGCCGGACATGTGATCTCTCTCGGGAAAGAAGGACGCGAAGGAGCCCTTTCTGTTATCGGCGCGGTATCCCCGCCGGGCGGTGATACGTCCGAGCCCGTATCCCAGGCGACACTCCGTATCGTGAAAGTGTTCTGGGGACTGGATTCGGCTCTCGCGTATAAGAGACATTTCCCGGCCATCAACTGGCTGAACAGCTATTCCCTGTACCTGGACGATATGGAGAAATGGTTTAACTCAAATGTGGCTTCGGACTGGATGGAAGGACGCCAGAAGATGATGACGCTCCTTCAGGAAGAGGCAGAACTGGAAGAGATCGTGAAGATGGTAGGTATGGATGCTCTTTCACCGGGCGACCGCCTGAAGATGGAAGCGGCACGCTCCATCCGTGAGGATTTCCTGCATCAGAATTCTTTCCATGAGATCGATACCTATACGTCGCTCAAGAAACAGCACATGATGATGCTCCTTGTAAACGCATTCTATGACAGGGCAGTGAAGGCTCTCTCTGAGGGGGCGTCCCTGCAGAAATTGATTTCCATGCCGGTGAGGGAGCAGATCGGACGATTCAAATATGTGCACGAGGATGCACTGGATGAGGAATATAAGAAAGTAGATGAAGAGCTGACCGCTCAGATCGCGGACGCTTTTGTAAAGGAGGGCCGCTAAATGCCAAAAGAGTACAGAACCATACAGGAAGTAGCCGGACCGCTGATGCTCGTGCGCGGCGTGGAAGGCGTGACATACGATGAACTGGGTGAGATCGAGCTCGCAAACGGTGAGACGAGACGATGCAAAGTGCTCGAGGTAAACGGAAGCGACGTGCTCGTACAGCTCTTCGAGAGTTCTACGGGAATCAACCTGTCCAACAGTAAAGTCCGTTTCCTCGGACGGAGTATGGAGCTGGGCGTATCCGAGGATATGCTGGGACGTGTCTTCGACGGCCTGGGACGTCCGATTGACGAAGGACCGGAGATCCTGCCGGAAGCCCGCATGGACATCAATGGGCTTCCTATGAACCCGGCGGCGAGAAGCTATCCGGAAGAGTTTATCCAAACAGGAGTGTCTGCCATCGACGGGCTGAATACACTGGTCCGCGGACAGAAGCTTCCGATCTTCTCGGCATCCGGTCTTCCCCATGCACAGCTTGCCGCGCAGATCGCAAGACAGGCAAAGGTGCTCGGAAAGGATGAGAACTTCGCTGTTGTATTTGCGGCGATGGGTATAACTTTTGAGGAATCCAATTTCTTCGTGGAAAGTTTCCGGGAGACAGGAGCCCTCGACCGAACAGTGCTGTTCGTCAATCTTGCAAACGACCCGGCCATCGAGCGTATCGCTACGCCGAAGATGGCGCTGACAGCGGCAGAGTACCTTGCGTTTGAAAAGGATATGCACGTGCTTGTTATCCTGACAGATATCACAAACTACGCGGACGCTCTCCGCGAAGTGTCCGCCGCACGAAAAGAAGTGCCCGGGCGCCGCGGCTATCCGGGATATATGTACACGGATCTTGCATCCATCTATGAGAGAGCGGGAAGGCAGAGAGGCAAGAAGGGAAGTATTACCATGATCCCAATCCTGACCATGCCCGAGGACGACAAGACACATCCGATCCCTGATCTGACCGGATATATCACAGAGGGACAGATTATCTTAAGCCGTGAGCTTTACCGCAAGGGAGTCACGCCGCCTATCGACGTACTGCCGTCCCTGTCCCGTCTGAAAGACAAGGGTATCGGCGAGGGCAAGACACGCGCGGATCACTCCAACACCATGAACCAGCTCTTCGCCGCGTATGCCCGCGGAAAAGACGCAAAAGAGCTCATGGTCATCCTCGGCGAGGCGGCCCTGACAGAGATTGACCTGATGTACGCAAAATTCGCGGATGCATTCGAACAGGAATACGTCTCACAGGGATATAACACCGACCGCAGCATCGAAGAAACACTGGATATCGGATGGAAACTGTTACGGATGCTGCCACGCACCGAATTAAAACGAATCGACGACAAATACCTGGATATGTACTATGCCGATTAGCAGTTCCGCGGTGCGCGGATGTTGGAAAAGCGACGTGCAAGCTTGCTTGCATAAGGCGCTTTTTCGGCTTCCGCATAGGGCGGTCAGCCCGCAGTGAGATGAAGCGAAGCGGAATCGAACTGCCGCGGAATGGAAGCGCAGCGGGTCTGTCCCGGAAGCCGGAGGCAGGTACTGGTATTCAGGTTGATCAATTAAGGAGGTGGCGTTTTGGCGGCAAAACAGGTAAATCCGACCAGGATGGAGCTGACGCGGCTTAAGAAGAAGCGACTCACCGCAATCCGCGGTCACAAGCTTTTGAAAGACAAACGTGATGAGCTGATGCGTCAGTATCTTGATCTAGTCCGTGAAAATATGGAAGTGCGCAAGAAAGTGGAATCCGGCATCAAGTCTGCGAACCGCAACTTTGTTATCGCAAAGGCGGGAATGTCAGAAGCGGCTCTTAATACTGCTCTTCTGGCGCCTAAACAGGAGATACATCTCGAGGCGGGGGAGAAGAACGTCATGAGCGTGGATATCCCCACATTTGAGTATAAGACAAGAACTGCGGATGAGAATGATATTTATTCCTATGGATTCGCTTTCACGTCCAGCGATCTGGACGGGGCGGTAAAGTCTCTTGCAGACGTCCTGCCCGATATGATCAGACTTGCGGAATGTGAGAAGGCCTGCCAGCTGATGGCGGCGGAGATCGAGAAGACAAGACGCCGTGTCAACGCGCTGGAGCATGTGATCATTCCGGAAACGGAGGAGAGCATCAAGTATATTACAATGAAGCTGGATGAAAATGAGAGAAGCACCCAGATCCGGCTGATGAAGGTAAAGGATATGATGCTTGAGGAAGCGCACCACTACAGTGAAAAATAAAGAAGTTCTAAAGATTTAATGTGCTGCCGGCAGAGAGTTTATTAAAATTCTGCCGGCAGCCTTGTTGTGACCGTTCTGGCGTGATAGAATATGTAATTGTCAGAGAAGTTGGTTTTATTTTTGGAAAGAACATCCGGCAGGGAGGCAATATGAATTTAGACAAAAAAAGCATAAAACAGTTGAGACAGCTGATTCTTTTTACAATTGTTATACTGATCGCGCTCTGGAACTACGCGATTATTTTTGAATGGATCGGGTTTGCCTTCGGGATTATTTTTCCGTTTTTACTGGGCGGGGCTATCGCGTTTGTGTTAAATGTGCCTATGAATTTTCTGGAGGAGAAGATATTCAGGAACAAATATCTAAAAGATAAGAAGATAGCGAAACGGATCGCACGGCCTGTCTGTCTCGTGCTGACGATTGCTATTGTGATCGGCGTGGTTGTCCTTGTAATGTTTGTTGTTATTCCGGAACTGACCAGGACGGTTATATCACTGGGGATGACGATTCGGGCATTCGTGCCGGACGCACAGCGTTTCCTCGAAGATCTCTTCACGAACAACACCGAAATAAGTAAATGGCTCAGTGATCTGAATCTGGATGTGGATAAACTGATGGACAGCGCGATGTCGTTTTTCCAGAACGGCGCAGGCAACGTGCTTAATTCGACGATGTCGGCCATCGGTTCTATTGTAAGCGGGGTGACGACATTTGTGATCGCATTTGTCTTTGCCTGCTATGTGCTGCTCCAGAAGGAGAAACTGCGCGTGCAGGTGACAAAGGTGATGTATGCTTTCCTTCCGGAGAAGCGTGTGGAGTGGTGTCTGGAAGTATGTTCGCTGACCGCAAAGTCATTTTCGAGTTTTCTTACCGGTCAGTGCGTGGAAGCGTTGATTCTGGGGATGATGTTCTTTATCGTTATGAGTATTCTGAATATGCCGTACACCCTGCTTGTAGCCGTGCTGATCGCGTTCACAGCGCTGATCCCGATCTTCGGGGCTTTTATCGGGTGCGTTGTGGGAGCGTTTCTGATATTAATGGTAGACCCGCTTCAGGCGCTCGTCTTTGTTATTATGTTCCTGATCCTGCAGCAGATTGAGGGAAATATGATTTATCCTAAAGTTGTAGGAAAATCTGTGGGACTGCCGTCCATCTGGGTGCTGGCAGCGGTGACGATCGGCGGCAACCTGATGGGAATTGTCGGAATGCTGATCTTTATTCCGATTGTGTCGGTGGTTTATACATTATTCCGGGCAAGTGTGTATAAGAGGCTGAGAAAGAAACACCGGAATCTGAGGACGGGCATGGAAGAAAAGCCGGAAGCCCGGCAGGAAAAGTAAAAAATGACAGGAAGACCTTGACGAATATCCATCCGCCGTGGTATACTACTACGGCGAATGGAAGTAGGTCTTTTTTTTATGCCTAAAAATCGATGGCTTCGCAACCATCAGTAACACGTAGTGAATATGTTAAAAGCGAGGTGGAAGTTGTGCGCACAAGAATTACACTGGAGTGTACGGAATGCAAAAACCGTAACTACAACATGACGAAGGACAAGAAAGCTCATCCGGAACGCATGGAGACCAAGAAGTACTGCAGATTCTGCAAATCACACACACTGCACAAAGAAACGAAGTAGTCGTCGGAAGGAAGTGGACAAATGAGTGATAAAGCAAAAACTCAGAAGAAGAGCTGGTTCAAAGGACTTCAGGCAGAGTTCAAGAAAGTCATCTGGCCAGACAAGAAGACGCTTGCAAGACAGACTACAGCGGTTGTCGCAGTCTCTGTAGTTCTCGGACTGATCATTGCGGTGATCGACGCGCTCCTGAACTATGGAATTAAATTTTTGGTAGGCTAGTTGACCGCATCAGAAAGGTGATTTTATGTCAGAGGCAAAATGGTATGTAGTTCATACTTATTCAGGGTATGAAAACAAGGTAAAAGCGAACATTGACAAGACAATCGAGAACCGCCATCTGGAAGACCAGATCCTTGAGGTCCGCGTTCCCATGGAGGAAGTGACAGAGCTCAAGAACGGCGTTCAGAAAGCAGTCCAGCGCAAGATGTTTCCGGGCTATGTCATGATCCACATGGTCATGAATGACGACACCTGGTATGTAGTTAGAAATACCAGAGGCGTGACGGGATTCGTAGGACCGGGATCCAAGCCGGTTCCGCTGGAAGAGAGCGAGATGGCTAACATGGGTATCAAACACGACAATGTTGTTGTCAACTTCGGCGTGGGCGATACAGTTGTCGTGCTCAGCGGCGCATGGGAGGGAACTGTCGGCGTTGTGCAGAGCATGAACGAACAGAAGAAGAGCCTGTCTATCAATGTAGAGCTGTTTGGCCGCGAGACACCGGTTGAACTTGGTTTTTCAGAAGTGAAGAAAATGGATTAAAGATGAGTGGGAGGGGCATAGCTCCGTAAGTACCACAAGGAGGTAATTGAAATGGCAAAAAAAGTAGAAGGTTATATCAAATTACAGATTCCTGCCGGCAAGGCAACTCCGGCACCACCGGTTGGTCCTGCACTTGGACAGCACGGTGTAAACATCGTTGAATTTACAAAGCAGTTCAACGCAAGAACAGCAGACCAGGGCGACCTGATCATCCCGGTTGTAATCACTGTATACAATGACAGAAGCTTCAGCTTCATTACAAAGACACCGCCGGCAGCAGTTCTGATCAAGAAAGCATGCAAGATCCAGTCCGGTTCAGGCGTGCCGAACAAGAACAAAGTTGCAACGATCACAAAAGCTCAGCTTCAGGAAATCGCAGAGATGAAGATGCCTGACCTGAACGCAGCATCCGTAGAGGCTGCTATGAGCATGGTAGCAGGAACATGCCGTTCCATGGGTGTAGTTGTAGAAGAGTAGAGCACTTGGCGAGGTCTTTTCGAGCCTAGTGCGAACTCTGTTACCGAGACTAAGCGAGGTTTTTTCGAGCGCTAAGTCGAGCGTAACTACCTTAGCACTCGGCGGTGGACCTGATTTTAGAAGCTATGAAACAGAAGTGGGAGGGGAACGTTCCCGCCAATACCACAAGGAGGTTATTGTAAAATGAAACGAGGAAAGAAATATATCGAAGCTGCGAAACTGATCGAGAGAGGAAACCTTTACGACAGAGACGAAGCAGTGGCACTTGTTAAAAAAGCAGCAGTAGCAAAGTTTGACGAGACGATCGAGGCTCATATCAGAACAGGCTGTGACGGACGTCACGCAGATCAGCAGATCCGTGGTGCGGTTGTACTTCCGCACGGAACAGGTAAGAAAGTCCGCATCCTTGTGTTCGCTAAGGACGCAAAGGCTGAGGAAGCAAAAGCAGCAGGAGCTGATTTCGTAGGAGGAGACGAGCTGATCCCGAAGATCCAGAATGAGGGATGGCTTGACTTTGACGTAGTTGTTGCAACACCGGATATGATGGGCGTTGTAGGACGTCTCGGACGTGTACTCGGACCGAAAGGTCTCATGCCGAACCCGAAAGCCGGAACAGTTACAATGGATGTAACAAAGGCAATCAACGAGATCAAAGCCGGTAAGATCGAGTACAGACTTGACAAGACAAACATTATCCATGTACCGATCGGTAAAGCTTCATTTACCGAAGAGCAGTTAGCGGACAACTTCCAGACGCTTATCGATGCAATCAACAAGGCAAGACCGGCAGCTGTTAAGGGACAGTACCTGAAGAGCATCACTCTTACATCTACAATGGGCCCGGGCGTAAAGGTTAATCCTCTGAAGCTTGCATAATTTAAATGAATATAAGATCCTCATACTATACGGTATGGGGGTCTTTTTTTTATGTCCTGGCTGCGACTTTACACTTTTTGCACGCCCATGATATAATGGTTGCGCAAAGCGCAATCCGGAGCGGTGTGATCGCTCCGAGTTTCTGCGCATGGGTTCCGCCGCAAAAGTAACAGAATAAGACAATGGGAGGATACAATGAGTCTGATCAACAGAATTCCCCATGATTTTTATAAATTATTTACAAGTAAATATACGGAATATTACATGACCTTCCTCGTGGCGATCTATGATGCCATGGAACAGTCCTACTCGGTTCTGGGCCTGACGGAGAAAGAATGCCGGGCTGTTATGAATGAAAAGATTGCCGCGGCTGCGATTCTGTGGGACGCGGAAAATTATGACGAAGAGGGCGTGTTTCTCACCCGGTCCAATATGGCGTCGGTCTGCCTGAAGCATTTTGAAGACTGGGGATGGCTCAAGCAGGATTATGACGAGACACTGAACAGCTACGTGGTCACATTTCCGGAGTATAGTCAGATGTATGTGGAGCTTTTTGCCCGGCTGCTGGATGAGAGTGACAGTCAGGAGCGTGAGAGCGTTCTCGCGATCTACAGTTATCTGTATACATACAGCGTAGATAGTGAGAAGAATAATGAAATACTCAGGAGCGCCCTGAATGCGTCGAAAAGACTTGTGCGTATGCTGGTCAATATGCAGGACGGCATGAGAGAATACTTTGACGAGCTTTCCAGACAGAAGGATTTTAAGGGGATTCAGGACGTCCTTGTCAAAGAGATCAACAACAGCGACAGCCGGAAGTATGCTATCCTTACGACGACGGACAGCTTCTACCGGTACAAAGAAGCTGTCAAGGAGCTGATTGTGAAAAATCTGGACGAAAACGAGGCGCGCAGAAGAAAGAAGGAGCGGGAGCTGACAGGCCTTGAGCAGGGGACGCCGGCTTTTGTGCGCTGTGAGCGTGCGATCGGGCTCTGCGATGAAGCTGCGGATATTATGTTCCGGATCGAGCGGCAGTCGGATGTGATCGAGCGCAGATACAATAAGCTGATCGAGCAGAAGACAATATTCGCAGGCCGGGCGGCGGCCCGTATCCGCTATATTATGCAGGAGGGCGCGGATGGCGATGACCGGACGGCTGTTTTTGTCAGCCTTCTGAACAGGAGCAGGAAGAAAGAGGAGATTCTGGACTGCCTTTCGGAGCGCGTACGGATGAGCATGCCTCATCAGCTTATGTCTCAGGAGAGCCTGTACCGCAGGAAATCTGCGGAAAGGGATGAGTTTGTCCCTCAGGCTGTAAAACCGGAGGAACAGACGGAAACAGATCAGATGGATTCCTTTGTCCTTAAACCTCTCTACACCCGAAGGGAAATTGAACGCTTCCGCAGGAAGAATGAGAAGGATGGAGTATTCTGTGTGACAGAGGATACCGTACAAAACGTGGAAGATCTGGAAAAGCTGTTCTTTGTGTGGCAGGAGGCGACTGAGACGGCTGAGAGCAGTCAGGAGATTGAACTGGGCGATGAGCAGGAAAACAGTTCCGGATTCCGCTATTCCGCTTTAAAAATCCGCAATGCAGATTGATCTGCAGTATGTGAAATGCCGGAAATGAGGATGGCATAAAAGTGTGATTGAGGCATCATGAAAGGAAGTATTTATGTTTACATATCTGGAAGAACTGACAGTGACAGAAGCAGAACAGGTGAGAAAGACGATACAGGCGCTGTTCCGGCAGACCTGTATCCTTCAGGTGAAGTATGATCCGGCTACGCTGACGCCGAGGGACAATCCGCAGTATGAGATCTGCGCAAGGCACAGAGGATTTATCGAAAACTATATCGAAGTGCTCGGCTGCGAGCTTGTCCACGATGCGCAGGAGCATATATTCCGACTGTCCGGAGAGCATATGCCGCGCGAGAAGCTGAGCCTTACAAGTACGGTGATCCTGCTTCTGATCAAGCTGATCTACAGAGACCGGATCATGGGAGAGGGGCTGAACGCTCCGCTTACGACTTTGAAAGAAATCCGTGAATACGGCAGGAATACAAACCTGATCACGGAAAAACTGACACAGGCACAGTGGCGCGAGGCGTTTTATCTGCTGCGGATCCATCAGATTATCGATCTGCCCGGGGCGGTGAAAGATGTGGAAGACGATACGCCGATCTATATCTACAGTACTGTGAATCTTTTTGTGACGGCGGCGGATATTAATGCGCTGGTCGAGGAATACAGAGAAGAGGAGGAAGAGCATGAGACAGCCGAAGAAATTATTTACCCGGATTCTGATCAATAACTGGGGCGGCATCAGCCATAAGATACTTCAACTGCACGAGTATGTAAACCTCTTCAGCGGAAAGAGCGGCTCGGGAAAATCTACGGTGATGGATGCGATTCAGGTCGTTCTCTATGGAAGTGTATCTGCGAATTTTCTGAACAAGGCGGCAGATGATTCGAAAAACAAAAGAAGTGTGCTCAGCTATCTGCGCGGAGCTCAGAAAGATGGAAGCGCGAACAGGGCGGGGATGGATTTCTGTTCCCAGATCGTGATGGAGATCGAGGATACAGGCACTCACATTACCACCTGTATCGGTGTGGCCTTTGAAGTGGGAAAGAATGATACGGAGCTCAGACGGTACAACTTCTTCAGTCATTCCGGAAAGATGCCGGAGGATGAATATCTCTGTGACGGTGTGCCATATACCATCGACCGGATCAGAAAGCTGGCAAAAGAGCGGTCCGTCAGTGTGGATAACCGGGGGCACGGAGATGTGAACCGTGTCTATCCGTCAAAGGAAGCCTATCTGAATACACTCTATGAGGTGATCTTCGGCTATGTGGAGCAGGGGCGGATGATCACCATGGAGAAGAGCGCCATTGCGCTGCGGATGACAAGCGGGACAGGACAGTTCATCCGGGATTATATGTTCCCTAAGAGCCGGGAGAATACGGTTGCCGTGATCAGCGAGCAGCTGGGAGCCTACCGGGAGATTCGGGAACGGGTGGAGGATCTGGAGAAGAGGATTGAAATGCTGGATGCAGTCCATGCGGCGGATCTGGAACTTACCGGCGTCCGGGCGGATAAAGTACGCTTAGAGACGATCCTTAAATATATCGAGATCGAGGGATGCAGGGCGAAGCTCGCTTCCCGGGGCGATGATCTGGATCATGCAAAAGATGCGGCGGGAAAAGCACAGGAAAGGCAGAACAGGCTTCAGGAAGAACTTGCAACGCTCAGAAACCGGCTCATCGATGTCAAGGCGGAGCTGAAAAAGAGCGACTACGGTCAGAAACAGCAGGAACTTCAGGAGATGGAGCATACCATCCGGCTTCTGGCGGACAGTTCCGCGGACTGGCGCAGGATCATAAACGGGCTGAAGCGCTGGGAAGATGATGAGACTGCGACCGATTACGTGAGCAACCGGGCCCTGCAGCTGATCGATGATTTTGCCCGCGGGGAGGTTACGGAAGAGGCCTGCGGCGAACTGCGGACGCATTTAAAAGCGGCCATGGACAATATTTCGGAAGAGCTGGCAGAGACGGCGGTATCCATCCGCGAAACAACGAAGGAGCTTCGGGAGAAAGAGGAAGCTCTGGAGGATATGAATAATGACAGAAAGCCGTATCCGAAAGAACTCAAGGAGGCAAGACAGCAGCTCCAGAGCGCATTGAGCGACCGCTACGGAAGGACGATCCATGTACATATCCTTGCGGATCTTTTTGATATTACGGACGAGAAGTGGAAAAACGCAGTGGAAGGAAGGCTCGGCCGTCTGAAAAAGAGCATGATCACCGAACCTGCGTATGCTCTGGACGCGGCAAAGATCTTCCGGAAGATGAAGCGGTTCGAGGAGGCGGATCTGATCAACAGTGCCGCCATAAAAAGAGAGTCGCCTGCGGCAGAGAAGAATTCATTATATGAAGCGGTACATACGGATCTGGATTATGTGGACTGGTGCCTGAAACGGTATCTGGGCAGGATTCAGAAGTGCGAGACAGTGGAAGAACTGGACAGCGTGCGCGACGGCGTGACGCCGGACTGCTATTCTTACAGCAATTACATTTTCCGCCATCTGCGCAGCAGAGATTATACGAAAGGCGCCTGCATCGGGACAAGGATATCGAAAGCCCGCTTAAGAGAGCTGGCGGACGAGATTGAAAGCCTTCAGGAGAATCTGATCGGAGAGCGCCAGAGAGAAGCCGCTCTTAAGGGCGCCCAGAAGTATGAGGCGCTGACTCAGGAAACGGGACAGCTTCTGCGTCTGTCCTCGGCGGCGGATGAGCTGGAGGAATATTACCGGAAGCAGGAAAAGCTTCAAAAAGAATTGAAGGAACTGGAAGACGGAACGAGGACCGCGGAACTGAAAGCCGAGCAGGAGATGCTGGAAACGGATGTCACAGAAAAAGAACAGGCGTCACAGAATATCCAGAAAGAACAGATCCGCCTTGGCGGAGTAGTTCAGACAGCAGAGCGTGATATCCGGGAGCTGAAGTCAAAACTTGATGAGCTTACGACCGGATTTGTGGAAAACAAGGAACTGACGGAAGAGGTGACGGCGGAGATCGCAAAACGCACGGAATCCGCTTACCGTCAATCGGTGAAAACACAGTTTGAACGGCTCGCTGAAAAGGAGGCGGAACTTGCGGATGAGAGGACCATTGCGAGAAACCGTTTCAACAGGGAGTATCCTGCATACGGTTTCACGGGAGTGGAACATTCCAACGAGGTTTACGATCAGGTGCTTGAGCGCTGCCGGAAAGATTTTGAGCCGAAATATAAAGAAGAATTCCGGAAGCAGTATGAGCTTGTCTACCATTCCCTCAGGGACAATGTGATCGCTACGATACACGGGGAGATCAAGGCGGCCTACCGTCACAGGAGAGACATCAACCGGATGCTCTCGAAGATCCGTTTCTCTGACAGTATTTATCAGATTGATATCCTGCCGGCGAAGAATGAGAACGGTCAGTTCTACGATATGCTGATGGCCGAGGAACTTGACAGCAAGGTGATCGATACCGGCGGTATAGACGGACAGATGAGCCTCATGGAGGACGACTTCTTCCGGAAATATGAACAGAAGATCCGGCTTCTCACAGAGAAGTTTATGCCTCTGCGTGAGGAGGACAGCCAGAACCGGGAGAAACACCGTCAGGAGATGGAGAAGTTTGCCGACTACCGTAATTATCTGACCTTCAGTATGTACGAGCAGGTGATCGATGAAAACGGAATGGAGAAAAAGAATTATGTAGACGATATGGCTGGCGTGGACTCGGGCGGAGAGGGACAGAACCCGAAATACGTTGCCCTGCTTGCGGGATTTGCCATGCTGTATATGCAGCAGAGCAACCGGGATTCCAAGATTCGTCTCGTGCTCCTTGACGAAGCGTTCTCTAAGATGGATAAAGAGCGAAGCGAGGTCTGTCTGCGGTATGCGCGGGAACTGGAACTCCAGCTTATCGTCTGTGTGCCGGACGAGCGTCTTCAGTCTCTGATCCGGAATGTGGACAGCGTGTACGGATTCCGGCGGTTTAAGAATCAGGTCAGTATGATGCATATCGATAAAGGTAATTACCTCGAAATGATAGAGGGAGATGATACGGATGGGGTGTCTGACAAAGTATCTGATCCAGACAGCTGACGGCTCGACCTACCGATCGGGAAATCTGGACGGGATGCGCCATCCCGCCGTGGACGGGAAAATGATCCGCGCGGCGGGCGGCATGAGAAAGCTTCTGGAAGAGGCGGATGAACTGGAGAAGGCGGGGCTGATCCGGACAGAACGGAAAAATCTGGGAGCCGATATCGTGCGTATCCATTATCCGGTCAGTGCAATTCCGGAGCTCTGCCGGCGTGCCGGAGTGGAAGATCCCAGGGAAAGACAGCTGAGATGGATCCGGACTGCGGAAAAATGGACGCGCGAAGCGGAAGGAACCTTTCTTGAGGCATATTACGGAACACTGATGCAGCGGCTGGAGTCCGGGCAGGAGGTAAAGAAGCCGGATATGGAGGATGAGGATTTCTTTCGCTGCCTGAACCGGGCGGCGGCAGTTGACACTCCGGTCTGGAGAAGAGAGTTTAGCAGTGAAGTGCTGCACGACTCCAAATTGTTTGAGAAGAAATATCAGGATAAAGTCGTGACCGTGCTGGAAAAGTATTCTCCCCTGAGTGAAGAGGGAATGACAGCGGACGATATCCTGAGAGTGCACGGGATCAAGACTTACTCTCAGACGCTGGAGTGGAAAGGCCCTCTGATCTACCGGATCGGAAACGGAAGTCCGGTCGACAGTTCTGTAAATATATTCGGGACCGTGATCAATGCACAGACACTGGAACAGGCAGTGCCGGCAGCTGCTCCGGGAATCCGGCGGATCCTGCTGATTGAGAATAAGGCAAATTATGAATCTATGGACTTCCGGGCGGATACGCTTTATATATACTGCCACGGGTTCTTTTCTCCGAAAGAACTAAAGTTCCTCGGTACACTGACCGAGATCGCGGGAGAGAATACGGAATATCTGCACTGGGGCGATATGGATCTGGGCGGTATCAGGATTTTTCTGTATAATCAGCGGAAATTGTTTCCGGGGCTGAAGCCGTACTGGATGGATGAAGCGGAATATAAAGCCGCCGTAGAGGGCGGCGCCGGTATCCCGCTGAAAAAGGAAAAGAAAGAGAAGCTTCAGAAACTGGATGCAGGGTGTCTGGAAAAACTTAAGAGGCTGATTCTGGAAAATGAAATGGAAATTGAACAGGAAAGTCTGCTGTCTGCAGAAAACAGGACAAAATACTGAAGAAAATACTTGACAAAACATAATCCGGGTGTTATGGTAATACAGCAACTGCCGAAGACAGTAGGTGCTGTAAAGCGTAAGGTTCAAAACGCCTACCGAGGAGAGTCAGATTTATTACGTGAGTATGAATTTACAAACCTCTGTGTCTTTGCGGCACAGGGGTTTTTACTTTGGCAGTACACGCAGAATATATAAGGAGGTGTACCAGAAGTGGCAAAAGTTGAATTAAAACAGCCGATCGTAGAGGCAATCGCAGAAGAGATCAAAGATGCTCAGTCAGTTGTGCTTGTTGATTACCGCGGACTTACAGTTGCTCAGGATACAGAGCTCCGTAAACAGCTCAGAGAAGCCGGCGTTGTATACAAGGTATACAAGAACACAATGATGAAGAGAGCTTTTGAAGGAACTGAGTTTGAAGGCCTTGAGAGCTGTCTGGAAGGACCGAGCGCTATCGCGGTATCCAAGGATGATGCGACAGCTCCGGCAAGAATCCTGTGCAATTTCGCAAAGGATGCACCGGCACTCGAACTGAAGGGCGGTGTTGTAGAAGGAAATGTCTATGACGTAGCAGGGCTGACAGAACTGTCCAAGATTCCGTCAAGAGAAGTACTTCTCTCCAGACTGCTTGGAAGCATGCAGTCACCGATTGCAAACTTTGCTCGTGTTATTAAGCAGATCGCTGAGAAAGACGGCGAGGCGGCACCGGCAGAGGAAGCGGCAGCTGATACAGCTGAAGCACCGGCAGCTGAGGCAGAGGCGCCGGCAGCAGAGTAAGCGCGAAAGCGTGTATGAATGTGCACATAAAACGTGCATGGTATGAATAACAGCAGGGATATGACCTGCAGAACAAAATGATATAAAAAGAAAGAAAAATGGAGGATATCAAAAATGGCTAAATTGACAACAGCTGAAATGATCGATGCGATCAAAGAGTTATCAGTATTAGAGTTAAACGAGCTTGTTAAAGCTTGTGAAGAAGAGTTCGGCGTATCTGCAGCAGCAGGCGTTGTAGTTGCAGCAGCAGGCGGAGACGCAGCAGGCGCAGCAGAAGAGAAGGATGAGTTTGATGTAGAGCTTGTATCTGCAGGTGCTTCCAAGGTTAAAGTTATCAAGGCTGTTCGTGAGATCACAGGTCTTGGACTTAAAGAGGCTAAAGAGCTCGTAGACAACGCTCCGAAGGTAGTAAAAGAGGCTGTTTCCAAGGCAGAGGCTGAGGAGATCAAGGCTAAACTTGAGGAGCAGGGCGCAGAGGTTAACCTGAAATAATCACTCTGTAGTATCTTTCGGACACATGTCCGGGATGAGCGGGATATGCGGGGCTGCGGAAGCGAGTAGACTTCTGCCGCCCCGTATATTATTAAAAAAAGAGGCGTATGATACCACATATGCCGAAAAATGTCAAGAAAAAAAGAAAAATAGTTGTTGACAATAGAAAGAGCTTTGTGATATAGTTAAAAATGCACTATTATGGAAAGGTATGCCATATAAGACGCATTATTATGATGTCACAAGGCTCTTTTCATTATGTATAGATTAACAAGAGGAGTGAAACGTCAATGGAGAAAAACAGGATCCGTCCCATTAAAACCGGAAACAGCTTCCGCATGAGCTATTCCAGGCAGAAGGAAGTATTGGAGATGCCCAATCTCATTGAGGTTCAGAAAGATTCCTATCAGTGGTTTCTGGATGAAGGTCTCAAAGAGGTGTTCGATGATATTTCCCCGATTTCAGATTTCAGCGGCCATTTAAGCCTGAAATTTGTGGATTTCACACTCTGCGAAGATGATGTGAAATACACGATCGACGAATGCAAAGAACGCGATGCGACTTATGCGGCACCCTTGAAAGTAAGGGTGAGGCTCCACAATAAAGAGACTGATGAGATCAACGAGCACGAGATCTTCATGGGAGATCTCCCGCTGATGACAAAGACAGGTACGTTTGTCATTAATGGGGCAGAACGTGTCATCGTCAGCCAGCTTGTGCGTTCCCCGGGAATTTATTATGGCATAGCCCATGATAAACTCGGAAAGAAGCTCTATTCGGCGACCGTCATCCCGAACAGAGGTGCATGGCTTGAGTACGAGACTGACTCCAATGACGTTTTTTACGTACGCGTCGACCGTACGAGAAAAGTGCCGATCACAGTTCTGATCCGTGCACTTGGAATCGGTACAAATGCTGAGATCATCGACCTGTTCGGCGAGGAACCTAAGATCCTTGCAAGCTTTGGAAAGGACACTGCTGAGAATTATCAGGAGGGTCTGTTAGAGCTGTACAAAAAGATCCGTCCGGGCGAGCCGCTTGCAGTGGACAGTGCGGAGAGCCTGATCAACAGTATGTTCTTCGATCCGAGACGCTACGATCTGGCGAAAGTAGGACGCTATAAATTTAATAAGAAACTTATGCTCAGAAACCGTGTGAACGGCCGTGTCCTGGCAGAAGATGTTGTCAGCCCTCTGACTGGTGAAGTTGTGGCTGAAAAGGGGACAAAGATCACACGTGAGATCGCGGACGCCATCCAGAATTCCGCTGTTGAATATCTGTGGGTAGAGGGAGAGGATGCTTCCAGAAATATTAAGATCCTTTCCAATATGATGGTAGACCTTCAGGCAATCGTTGATATCGATCCGAAAGAGGTCGGTGTGACAGAGCAGGTTTACTATCCGGTTCTGGCAGGTATCATCGAGGAATCCGCAGGCGACATCGATGAGATGAAGCGCATGATCAAACGCGACATTCACGATCTGATTCCGAAGCATATTACAAAGGAAGACATTTTTGCTTCCATTAACTACAATATTCATCTTGAGTACGGTATCGGTAATGACGATGATATCGATCATCTGGGTAACCGCCGTATCCGTGCGGTAGGCGAACTTCTCCAGAATCAGTACAGAATCGGTCTGTCCAGACTGGAGAGAGTTGTGCGCGAGCGTATGACGACACAGGATCAGGAGGGAATTTCCCCACAGTCACTGATCAATATCAAACCGGTGACAGCAGCGGTAAAAGAGTTCTTCGGATCTTCCCAGCTGTCCCAGTTCATGGATCAGAATAACCCGCTTGGAGAGCTGACTCATAAGAGACGTCTCTCCGCACTTGGACCGGGAGGTCTTTCCAGAGACCGTGCCGGATTCGAGGTGCGTGACGTACACTATTCTCACTATGGAAGAATGTGTCCGATCGAGACTCCCGAGGGTCCGAACATCGGTCTGATCAACTCTCTTGCATGTTATGCGAGAATCAACCAGTACGGATTTATCGAGGCGCCGTACCGTAAGGTCGACAAATCAGATCCGGCAAATCCGCGTGTAACGGATGAAGTAGTCTACATGACTGCGGATGAAGAAGATAACTACCATGTGGCTCAGGCGAATACGCCTCTGGACGAAGAAGGACATTTCGTGAATAAGAACGTGTCTGGTCGTTACCGCGAAGAGACACAGGAGTATGAGAGAAATAAATTCGACTACATGGACGTATCCCCGAAGATGGTGTTCTCTGTGGCTACGGCTCTGATTCCGTTCCTGCAGAACGACGATGCGAACCGTGCCCTTATGGGATCTAACATGCAGCGTCAGGCAGTGCCGCTGCTGACGACAGAAGCTCCGGTAGTCGGTACGGGAATGGAAGTAAAAGCGGCTGTCGACTCCGGCGTGTGTGTTGTCGCTGAGGAGGCAGGAACAGTTGAAAGCTCTACTTCTACAGAGATTGTGATCCGTCATGAGGATGGAACAAAGAAATCATACAAGCTGACAAAGTTCCAGAGAAGTAACCAGAGCAACTGCTACAACCAGAGGCCGATCGTTGACAAAGGCGATGTAGTGGAAAAGGGACAGGTGATCGCAGACGGTCCGTCTACTTCCGGCGGTGAGATGGCACTTGGAAAGAATCCGCTGATCGGATTTATGACATGGGAAGGTTACAACTACGAGGATGCCGTTCTCTTAAGTGAGAGACTGGTACAGGATGACGTTTATACTTCTGTTCATATTGAAGAGTATGAGGCAGAAGCAAGAGATACTAAACTCGGACCCGAGGAGATCACAAGGGACATCCCGGGCGTGGGCGATGACGCACTGAAAGATCTGGATGAAAGAGGTATCATCCGCATTGGCGCAGAGGTTCGTGCAGGAGATATCCTGGTCGGCAAAGTGACTCCGAAAGGTGAGACAGAACTGACTGCAGAGGAGAGACTTCTCCGCGCGATCTTCGGCGAGAAAGCACGTGAGGTAAGGGATACTTCCCTGAAAGTACCTCACGGAGAGTATGGTATCGTTGTGGATGCCAAAGTGTTTACAAGAGAAAACGGCGACGAACTGTCACCGGGAGTAAATCAGGCAGTCCGCATTTATATCGCACAGAAGAGAAAGATCTCCGTCGGAGATAAGATGGCCGGACGTCATGGTAACAAGGGTGTCGTTTCACGTGTACTCCCTGTAGAAGATATGCCGTTCCTGCCGAACGGACGTCCGCTTGATATCGTGCTTAACCCGCTGGGCGTGCCGTCACGTATGAATATCGGACAGGTACTTGAAATCCACCTGAGTCTTGCGGCGAAAGCGCTTGGATTTAACATCTCCACACCTGTATTCGACGGTGCGAACGAGGTGGATATCATGGATACGCTTGACCTCGCAAATGATTATGTAAACCTTGAGTGGGATGAGTTTGAGAAGAAACATGGTGAGGAGCTCCTTCCGGAAGTACTCCAGTATCTCTCTGACAATAGGGAACACAGAAAACTGTGGAAAGGAGTACCGCTCTCCAGAGATGGTAAGGTACGCCTGAGAGACGGCCGTACAGGAGAATTCTTCGACAGCCCGGTTACGATCGGACACATGCATTACCTGAAACTGCATCACCTTGTTGATGACAAGATCCATGCGCGTTCTACAGGTCCGTACTCCCTTGTTACACAGCAGCCGCTGGGTGGTAAGGCACAGTTCGGCGGACAGCGTTTCGGAGAGATGGAGGTGTGGGCTCTCGAGGCCTACGGCGCATCTTATACTCTCCAGGAGATCCTGACAGTAAAATCTGATGATGTAGTAGGACGTGTGAAGACATACGAGGCAATCATCAAAGGTGAGAATATACCTGAGCCGGGTGTTCCGGAGTCCTTCAAGGTGCTCTTAAAAGAGCTGCAGTCACTGGCGCTGGATGTCCGCGTACTGCGTGATGATAATACAGAAGTTGAGATCATGGAGAATGTCGATTATGGCGAGACAGATCTGCGTCATATCATCGAGGGAGACAGAAAGTACCGCGATGAGAATGAATCATTCGGTGATCACGGCTTTACGGAGCAGGAGTTCGTGGGAGAAGAACTGGAGGATGTTGAGCCCGAAGAAGAACCGGACAGCAGCGATTTAGACGAGATCCAGTTCGACGAGTATTCAGGATATGATGAAAACTGATAGGAGGAGCCATATCTATGCCAAATAACAATGAACAACAATATCAACCGTTAACATTTGATGCGATCAGGATCGGGCTGGCTTCACCGGAAAAGATCCTGGAGTGGTCCAGAGGCGAAGTTACAAAGCCGGAGACGATCAACTACAGGACATTAAAGCCTGAGAAAGACGGCCTGTTCTGTGAAAGGATCTTCGGACCCAGCAAAGACTGGGAGTGCCACTGCGGTAAGTATAAGAAGATCCGCTACAAAGGTGTTGTGTGTGACCGGTGCGGAGTTGAGGTTACAAAGGCGAGCGTACGCCGTGAACGTATGGGACACATCGCCCTTGCGGCTCCTGTATCCCATATCTGGTACTTTAAGGGGATTCCGAGCCGTATGGGACTGATCCTCGATATTTCCCCGAGAACACTGGAGAGAGTTCTTTATTTTGCTTCCTATATTGTACTGGACAAAGGCGAGACAGATCTGCAGAATAAGCAGATCCTCTCCGAAGCAGAGTATCAGGAGCAGAAAGAGAAATGGGGAAGCGGCGCATTCCGTGTAGGAATGGGCGCCGAGGCCATCAAAGAACTTCTCGAGGCAATTGATCTGGAGAAAGAGTGTGACGAACTCCAGAAAGCTCTGGAGAACGCGACAGGTCAGAAGAGAGCAAGGATTGTGAAGAGACTGGAAGTTGTTGAGGCGTTCCTTGAGTCCGGCAACCGTCCGGAGTGGATGATCCTGACAGCTATCCCGGTTATCCCGCCGGATCTGCGTCCGATGGTGCAGCTGGACGGAGGCCGTTTTGCCACATCTGACTTAAATGATCTTTACAGAAGAATTATCAACAGAAATAACCGTCTGAAGAGACTGCTGGAGCTGGGCGCGCCGGATATTATCGTTCGCAATGAAAAGCGTATGCTCCAGGAGGCGGTAGACGCCCTGATCGACAACGGCCGCCGCGGCCGTCCGGTAACAGGTCCTGGAAACAGAGCCCTTAAATCCCTTTCCGATATGTTGAAAGGTAAATCCGGACGTTTCCGTCAGAACCTGCTTGGAAAACGTGTCGACTATTCCGGACGTTCCGTTATCGTCGTAGGACCGGAGCTGAAGATTTACCAGTGCGGTCTTCCGAAAGAGATGGCGATCGAGCTGTTTAAACCGTTTGTTATGAAGGAGCTTGTTGCGAACGGTACAGCACATAATATTAAGAATGCCAAGAAGATGGTCGAGAGACTGCAGCCGGAGGTATGGGATGTGCTCGAGGAAGTGATCAAAGAGCATCCGGTTATGCTGAACCGTGCCCCCACGCTTCACAGACTTGGTATTCAGGCATTTGAGCCGATCCTTGTAGAAGGTAAGGCAATCAAACTTCATCCGCTCGTATGTACTGCTTACAATGCGGACTTCGACGGAGACCAGATGGCGGTCCACGTACCGCTGTCCCAGGAAGCACAGGCTGAGTGCCGTTTCCTGCTCCTGTCTCCGAACAACCTGCTGAAACCGTCAGACGGTGGTCCGGTGGCTGTTCCGTCACAGGATATGGTCCTTGGTATCTACTATCTGACACAGGTAAGACCGGGTGCCAAGGGAGAGGGAATGTTCTTCCGCAGCGTGAGCGAGGCAATTCTTGCTTATGAGAACGGATATATTACCCTGCATTCACAGATCAAGGTACGTGTCTCTAAGACAATGCCGGACGGCACTGTGAAGACAGGAACTATCGATGCAACACTGGGACGCCTGCTCTTCAATGAGATCATTCCGCAGGATCTTGGATTTGTCGACAGAGAGGTGCCGGGCAATGAACTGAAGATGGAAATTGATTTCCATGTAGGAAAGAAACAGTTAAAACAGATTCTTGAGAAGGTTATCAATACGCACGGCGCTACACAGACAGCGGAAGTACTTGATGATGTAAAATCTATCGGATACAAGTATTCTACAAGAGCTGCCATGACCGTATCTATTTCAGATATGACAGTGCCGCCGCAGAAACCGCAGATGATCGAGGAAGCTCAGAATACTGTGGACCGGATCACGAAGAACTACAAGCGTGGTCTTATCACAGAGGAAGAGCGTTACAAAGAAGTTGTAGAGACATGGAAAGCGACAGATGATAAGCTGACAGAGGCTCTGCTTACCGGTCTCGATAAGTATAATAATATTTATATGATGGCTGACTCAGGAGCCCGTGGTTCTGACAAGCAGATCAAACAGCTTGCCGGTATGCGTGGTCTTATGGCTGATACGACAGGACGTACAATCGAGCTGCCTATCAAGTCCAATTTCCGTGAGGGTCTGGACGTACTGGAATACTTTATGTCTGCCCATGGAGCCCGTAAAGGTCTGTCCGATACAGCGCTTCGTACAGCCGATTCCGGTTACCTGACAAGACGTCTGGTAGACGTGTCTCAGCAGCTGATCATTCATGACGCAGACTGCGTGGGACCGGACGATGAAATTCCGGGTATGTATGTACATGCGTTCACGGATGGTAATGAAGAGATTGAAAGCCTGCAGGATCGTATAACAGGTCGTTTCTCCTGTGAGGATATCAAAGATAAAGACGGAAATATCCTTGTTAAGAAGAATCATATGATTACACCGCATCGTGCAGAGCGCGTGATCAAGAAGGGCGTAGACGAGAGCGGTGAACCGATCAGCAAGGTCAAGATCCGTACAATTCTTACCTGCCGCTGCAAAGACGGCGTATGCGCGAAGTGCTACGGCGCCAACATGGCAACCGGAGAAGTTGTACAGGTCGGAGAGGCTGTCGGTATTGTGGCTGCGCAGTCTATCGGTGAGCCGGGTACTCAGCTTACCATGCGTACGTTCCATACCGGAGGAGTTGCCGGTGACGATATCACACAGGGTCTTCCCCGTGTCGAGGAGCTTTTCGAGGCGAGAAAGCCGAAGGGACTTGCGATCATCACAGAGTTTGCCGGAAAGGCAACTATCAGTGATACAAAGAAGAAACGTGAAGTTATCGTCACAAATGACGAGACTGGCGAATCCAAGGCATACCTTATTCCGTACGGATCACGTATCAAGATCCAGGACGGAGCTATGCTTGAGGCCGGCGATGAGCTTACAGAAGGTAGCGTAAATCCGCATGATATCCTTAAGATCAAAGGACTTCGCGCGGTTCAGGACTATATGCTTCGCGAGGTTCAGAGAGTATACCGTCTGCAGGGTGTTGATATCAATGATAAGCATATCGAGGTTATTGTCCGTCAGATGCTTAAGAAAGTACGAGTAGAGAATAAAGGTGATTCCGAATTCCTTCCGGGAACAATGGTAGATGTGCTTGAGTTTGAGGATGTGAATAAGCAGCTTGAGGCTGAAGGTAAAGAACCGGCGGCTGGCGAGCAGATCATGCTTGGTATTACAAAAGCATCCCTTGCAACAGATTCCTTCCTGTCAGCGGCGTCTTTCCAGGAGACGACTAAAGTACTGACAGAGGCGGCAATCAAAGGTAAAGTCGACCACCTGAAAGGTCTGAAGGAAAATGTTATTATCGGTAAACATATCCCGGCAGGTACGGGTATGAAGAAATACCGTGATGTAGCTCTGAATACTGATGTTCATATGGAGCAGGAACTGAATCTTGACGATGACCTGAATCTGGATCTTGATATGGATTCCGGGGACGGTACAGCAGAGGAGACAGCAGAGACTGTGACATCAGAAGAAGCGAATGCTGAAGAAACAAACACAGAAGAAACAGCAGTGGAAACAGAGATACCAGAAGATGATGAGACTGCTTCAGCAGACGAAGAAGAATAAAGTCATAATAAATGAAAAATACATCCGCAGGGGATTCCCTGCGGATGTATTTTTCGTTATATAGCAGTTTGTGGTATCACTCTTCCTCGTCTTCAGCCATTCGATATCCGACGCCGACTTCCGTGAAGATATATTTCGGCTGCGCGGGATCATCTTCAATCTTACGGCGGATATTCGCCATATTTACACGCAGGATTTTGTTATCCCCGTCGGCGTAAGGTCCCCATACATTTGACAGAATAGCAGAATAGGTGATCACTTTTCCGGAATTCTGGGCAAGGTAGGCAACGATTTTATATTCAATCGGTGTCAGATGAACCTCTTCGTTATTGACTTTAAGCAGACGCTTTGAAAAATCCAGTATCATGCCGGCGTGCCTGTACGGGCGGATATAAAGTTCACTGTCAGTCCGAAGGCGGTTGCTGTGACGCAGTGAAGCACGTATCCGGGCAAGAAGCTCTGACGTCCCAAACGGCTTGGTTATGTAATCGTCTGCGCCCAGATCCAGAGCCAGAACTTTTTCACGTTCCGCCGTACGTGCCGATATTACGATGATAGGAATACTGCTCCATGTTCGGACTTCGCGGATGAGACTGTCGCCATTCATATCCGGAAGCCCAAGATCCAGAAGAATGATATCCGGACACTGGGAACGTATCACTTCGAGGCCCTGGGCGCCGGTATCAGCATACAGAACCCGGTATTCATGGCGTTTAAGAACCTTTCCCATAAAGGTCTGTATATTCTTTTCGTCTTCTATAATCAGAACTGTACATTTAGACATTGTCGTAATCCTCCTTTTCCTTCGGGAGCGTAAAAGTAAATTCGGCTCCGCAGGAATGGTTTGAGGCTCTGATCTCTCCACCATGTGCCTGAATAATCGTCTTGCATATGGAAAGACCGATCCCGATACCTTTGTGGCCGTCCGCGGTTTCGGAGACAGTCTGCTGACCCTCGAAAATGTACGGAAGTTGTTTTTCACTGATACCCCTGCCGTAATCCCGGACTGTAAATGAAATGTATGCCGGACTTTCAGCTATGATCAGGTCAATAGGATCAGCACTTCCGGAATGGACCCGGGCATTTTCCAGCAGATTGATCAATACCTGCTCGATGAGTGTCGGATCCATAGAAAGCATGAGAAAATCATTTGGCATATTTACGCGTATTTTGATGTCTGGAAGTCTTTTGCGAAGCCGGAGTATAGCCTCAGAGACGACTTCTTCAACAACTTCGGGAGACTTTTTTACCTTATCTATGTCATTATCTTTGATGCGGGTGACTGTGAGCAGATTTTCCACCATATTAAGGAGCCATTGAGAATCTTCCTTTATGTTCCCCACAAGTTCCGTCCGTTCCTCCTCTGAAAGATCAGCATAATTTTCCAGATAGGATGATGAAGATCCGATAATACTGGTAAGCGGTGTCCTCAGATCATGGGATACAGCTCTGAGAAGATTGGCGCGCAGTTTTTCTTTGTCGGCTTCTGCAAGCGCTTTCTCGCGTTCCGCAATAGCCTGTCTCTGGCGTTTCAGAGTGGTAGTGGTCGCACTCGTAATCAGTGAGATCGCAAGCATTCCTATAAAAGTGACAGGATATCCGTTCAGGGAAAAGTTGATCCTGAAATATGGATATGAAAAGAAATAATTTATAGCGATCACACAAAATAACGAAGTGATGATCCCGAAGAGATAGCCTGAAGTATAAAGTGCGGTCAGGATCAGCGCAAGTGTATAGACAATAGCGATATTTGCCACATTTTTGTTGCCGAGATAAAAGAAACCAAAAGATATGGCGGTTGCAGCCGCCAGCATCAGGAGAGTAAATACAATCTCGGATATAAGTTTTTTATTCATAGCCATATGATAGTCAGAGCGCGCTTCAATTGAGCGCGCTCAGGATAGATAATATAGTCAGGGTACACCGGATTAGATCGGTTCTCCGTTTTTGTATTTGCGGAGTACATTCTGAATTCGTTCATTCGGGCTCAGGATGGAGCTGATTGAGCCGTCATGGTTCAGAGTATCGATGATAAGAGCGATATATTTACTCATATCACAGTTAATATAATAAGGTTTGGAGAGAAGTTCCGGTGTCTGATAGATCAGATTGGTTGTCAGTATACCGGTTATAATTCCTTCTTCATAAGCTTTGTCAAACTTCTCCATACCGTTTGTGAACAGACCAAATGTTGCAGCGGCAAAGATTCTATTCGCTTTTCTCCGTTTAAGCTCCGTTGCCACATCGATAATGCTGTCACCGGATGAGATCATGTCATCGATGATGATCACATCTTTTCCTTCTACAGAACTTCCGAGAAATTCGTGAGCCACGATCGGGTTGCGTCCGTTTACGATCTGTGTATAATCACGGCGTTTATAGAACATACCCATATCCAGGCCAAGAACGTTTGCCAGATAGACAGCACGGTTGGTGCCGCCTTCATCCGGGCTGATCGCCATCATATGTTTGCTGTCAATCTTAAGATCTTTTACGGTGCGCAGCAGTCCCTTGATAAACTGATAAGTAGGCGCGACAGTCTCAAATCCGCTTAAAGGTATCGCATTCTGGACCCTGGGATCGTGGGCATCGAAAGTGATGATATTTTCCACTCCCATGCGCACGAGTTCCTGAAGCGCCAGGGCACAGTCTAATGATTCCCGGGAACTTCTTTTATGCTGACGGCTTTCATACAGAAACGGCATAATGACATTAATACGTCTGCCCTTTCCGCCAATTGCGGCAATAATTCTCTTCAGATTCTGGAAATGATCATCCGGAGACATGTGGTTGACCTGCCCGGTAAGCGAATAAGTAACGCTGTAATTGCAGACGTCCACCATCAGATAGAGATCCTTTCCACGTACGGATTCTCCGATGATGCCCTTTGCTTCACCGGAACCGAAACGCGGTACTTTGGCATTGATCAGATAAGTATCTTTTTCATATCCGGAAAATGCGATGTCATCTTTATATTCGTGTGCGCTTTCATGACGCCACTGGACAAGATAATCATCTACTTTTTTTCCGAGTTCCTCACATCCTTCCAGTGAGATAAGTCCGAGACTTCCCACGGGTATGTTTTCCAAGATTCGTTCTGTTCGGCGTACCATTAATGTTCCTCCCTGTGTTCTAACTTTTTCCTGATACGTATATCATCACCGATGATCTTCAACAGTGCATAACTGCTCGTGATTCTGGAAAAAGACCGCTCTGTATAGAGATCGGCGATCGATTCCAGAGACAGATTTGTTGAGATGATCGTTGACTTCCTGTGTATGAGCCTTTCGTTGATGCACGTAAAAAACTGTGCGGAAATAAAGGCGTTTGTGTATTCACTGCCCAGATCATCAATAATCAGGAGATCGCAGTTGTATATATAGTCTGTCATATTTTTAGCGTCTGTATCGCCCTTGTTGAATTTGGTCTGGGCAAGTGTGTTGAAAAGCTGCGGCGCTGAAAAATAGACGACAGAGAATTCTTTCTCCATAATTTCGCGGGCAATGCATGTGGAAAGAAAAGTCTTTCCCACGCCGACACTTCCATAGAAGAAGAGGTTCTGGAACTCTTTGCCAAAAGTGTCGACAAAGCGATGGCAGATTTTCAAAGTATCCTCCATCATAGCGCGGGCACTGCGTCCGGTTGTTTTATCATAAAGTGTAGAAGGGTAAAAATCAAGCCTGAAATGATCAAAAGATGCTTCTGTCGGAAATTCTTTTATATTTGACTCTTCATACAAAAGCTTTATGACGGCCTGTTTAAAACAGTGACATTTCTGATTTCCGATATATCCGGTGTCCTTACAGTCAGGACAGTCATAGATCGGTTCAAGATAATCTTCCGGAAATCCTGCAGAAGTCAGAAGCTGTTTTTTGCTGCTGCGCAGGATTTCCAGTTCCTCTTTCAGCGATGAAAGAGCGCTCTCATCCCCGTTTAGGAGTTTCTTTCCGTACTGGACGGAGAGAATGGAGATAGATTCATCCAGTGACTTAAATTCGGGAAGCTTCTCATAAACTTCTTCGTAGCGGGCGTTCAGAAGATCATGGTTTTTCAGGCGGATCCTTTCGTATTCCCGCATGATTGCGTAATATTGTGAATTCTTAAGTGCCATGGATATGCTCCTTTAATTGCTGTTTAATAACTGTTCCTCAAGAGAATCCATATCGTAACTGCGGCGCTCAAAATTATTGAGATTCCGGGCAGTTGTTCTGGATCTTGCAGACGTCTTTGACGCGCTGTGTTCTTTCTGATATTCTTCGTCCAGAGAAGTGATATCTCTGAGATGTCGGATATTTCTGCCATGCCATTTAGTAAGGATCTTATCCGCATACTCAAAACTCGGCTGATGCGTTGCGCTTATGGTGCGGCGGCATGCCTCTTCAATGATATCCGGAGAGAATCCGTATTCCTCCGCCCACTTTTTGATATATGTAAGTTCTGAAGCGGCAGGACCACGGTTTTTAATTCCGAAAGCATTGAGCACCGTATAGCAGTTGCGGCTGTATAGCGTTGACTGTTCCTTTGCCTGCGCAACTGATTCAATCCCGGACTCCGCCCATGAAAAGGCGACTTTCTGAATATAATGCATACTTTTATGACCATTCTCAACGCATGTTTCGAGCAGATATTCAATCAGGTCTGCTGACATATGCAGTGTATCATAAAAGTAAGTGATCGCCTCCATCTCGGAATGTGTCAGTGTTTTTCCCAGATATTGTTCTGCAATGAATAGCAGTGACTTGATCTCTTTCTGCGCCCGGAATGTATCGATCTGAACAGCCTTGGAATTTGCTTTCGGACCATCGGAAGCTTTTCGGACAGGCTGCTCCTCCTGATGATTTTCTTTTGGTGTGACAGTAGCTGTTTTGCCGATCCGCGCTGTCTTCTGCAGCTCCAGCCCTGTAATCTTGCCGTCTGTATCGCGTTCGACGCAGAGCAGACCTTCTTTTTCCCAGTAGCGGAAAGCGCGAAGTATATCGTTCTCGGTATTATTAAGGCAGTCGGCAATCGTGGAGATCGTGATCGAAGAACACGGATCATCCAGATGGCGCAGTAAAAAGAGATAAACCTTTACAAATTCTCCGTTGGCATCGACCATGTAATTGTCTATAAAATCATTCGGAAGCAAAGTCGCGTTAGTCTGGAATCTGTTCTTCAATGTTAATGTTTTCATAATCTTTTTGTCCCGCTTTCTTTCTGTCTCGGTTATTTATCTTAAGAGTTTAAAATAGAAAGCAGACCGGACAGATCCGCTTTCCTTGCTTAAATAATAATAGCATTTTCTCTACAGGTTAAAAAGAACTTTTTCGTGGGTAAGTGGCTCTTTTTTGTAGATAACTCTGTGTAGAAAGTGTGGATAACTCTTACAGGCCCGATAAACAGGACGTTTCTGCTGCCGACACTGCTGTGTTTTTTCAGGCAAGAAGATCTTCTCCGACTTTGACGATATCTCCCGCTCCCATTGTGATGAGCAGATCGCCTGCTTTGCAGTTTTCCCTTAAAAATTTCTCGATTTCTTCAAAACTCGGGAAATAATGAGTGTCTGTACCAAGCTTTTTCACTTCTTCCGCAAGATCTGCGGAGGAGACGCCCAGTGTGTCCGTTTCACGCGCGGCATAGATATCAGCCAGAACCAGATGGTCAGCATGAGAGAGCGCTTCCGCAAATTCGTGGAAGAACGCCTTGGTACGGGTATAAGTGTGCGGCTGGAATACACACCACACTTTATTATGCGGGTAGTGCTGGGCCGCTTTTAATGTAGCCGCTATCTCGGTCGGGTGATGAGCGTAATCATCAACTACCGTGACGCCGTTGAACTCTCCTTTATATTCAAATCTGCGGTCTGTTCCGGAAAATGACAGAAGCCCTTTTTTGGTTATATCCATAGGGATATCAAGCAGATCTGCCACGGCAATCGCAGCGAGAGCATTGGATACGTTATGGTCGCCTGTTACGGATAATGTAATATGATCAGTATGTTCGCCGTGGCGGATCAGATCAAATGAAACATGTCCGTTTTCGTCATATGTGATGTTGTCGGCGCTGTAATCAAATTCGGCGGAAGATCCGTATGTTACGACATTACAGCTGAGTCCGCTGTAAATTTCGCGATAATCTTTAATATCTCCGTTGATGACCAGGGTGCCGTCTTCCGGCAGCAGTCCGGCAAACTGATGAAATGAATGACGGATATCTTCCAGATCCTTAAAGAAATCAAGATGATCTTCTTCGATATTCAGGATCACACTGATCTTCGGGAAAAAGTGAAGAAAACTGTTTGTATATTCACAGGCCTCCGTAATAAAAGTTTCCGAATTGCCGACACGGATATTACCTCCGATCGCTTTGAGGATACCGCCTACGGAGATTGTAGGATCCATGTTGCCCTCCAGCAGTATATGGGAGATCATGGAAGTTGTCGTCGTCTTTCCGTGGGTCCCTGATACGGCGATAGGTGTGTCATAGTTCTTCATAAGCTGTCCGAGCAGCTCGGCCCGTGTCAGCATCGGGATCTTCTGGGCCACTGCTTCGATCAGCTCCGGGTTGCTGCGGCTGATAGCTGCCGTGTAGACTACACAGTCGATATCCGGAGTGATATTTTCCGCTTTCTGACCGTAAGCGATATGTGCGCCTTCAGACTCAAGCTTCTTTGTAAGCGGAGACTCTTTTGAGTCAGATCCGGATACAGTGAAGCCCTCTTCCAGCAGGATCTCGGCGAGACCGCTCATGCTGATACCGCCGATACCGATAAAATGAATATGGATAGGTTTTTCAAAATTAATCTTATACATAGGTATTCCTCTTCTCTAATTTTTTGTTTTACCAGTCATAAAATACCTCAGCCTTTTATATTATACTATATATGGCAAAAAATGAAAGCGGTTCTTTTTTGTGCGAAATCAATAAAAAGTTAAAAAAAAATAAGAAAAAATTGTAAATAATTATTTTCTAAAGACAAATATATGGTATAATAAACGCATATAACTAGAAATGAGGTGACGCAATGTATAAAAAGGAAATGATTGCCATGCTGTTGGCGGGCGGACAGGGCAGTCGACTTGGGGTTCTTACGGCGAAAGTCGCAAAACCCGCAGTAGCTTTTGGCGGCAAATACAGGATTATTGATTTTCCGCTGAGCAACTGTATTAATTCAGGAATCGATACAGTGGGTGTACTGACACAGTATCAGCCTCTGCGGCTGAATACCCATATCGGTATCGGTATTCCATGGGATCTGGATCGCAATGTGGGAGGTGTATCTATCCTTCCTCCTTATGAAAAGAGTTCCAACAGTGAATGGTATACCGGAACGGCAAATGCGATCTATCAGAACCTGAACTATATGGAAACATATAACCCGGATTATGTTCTTATTCTCTCAGGCGACCATATCTACAAGATGGATTATGAAGTGATGCTTGACTACCATAAGGCGAACAAAGCGGACGTGACGATCGCGGCAATGCCGGTTCCGATCGAGGAGGCAAGCAGGTTCGGAATTGTTGTTACGGACAATGACGGACAGATTAAAGAGTTTGAGGAAAAACCTGAGAAACCGAGCAGCAATCTGGCATCCATGGGAATTTATATTTTCAGCTGGCCGGTCCTCAAAGAAGCGCTGATCAAACTCAAAGACCAGCCAAATTGTGATTTCGGAAAACATATTATCCCTTACTGTCATGAAAAAGGGTACAGGCTTTTTGCCTATGAATATACCGGGTACTGGAAAGATGTGGGAACATTGAGTTCCTACTGGGAAGCCAATATGGAGCTGATCGATATTATCCCGGAATTCAATCTGTATGAAGAGTTCTGGAAGATCTACACAAACAGTGCGAATATTCCACCTCAGTATATCGCGGAACAGGGTGTGGTAGACCGTTGTATCATCAGCAACGGATCTGAGATTTACGGAGAAGTGCACAGTTCGGTCCTCGGCGGAAGCGTGACGATCGGAAAAGGCAGCGTAGTACGTGATTCCATTATCATGCAGGGTGTGACGATCGGTGAAAACTGTGTAATAGAAAAGGCGATAATTGCGGAGGATACGGTAGTCGGAGATAATACGGTTATCGGTATCGGAAGCGATGTTCCGAACAAGTCAAAGCCGAATATTTACAGTGGAGGTCTGGCGACGATCGGTGAAAATTCCGTGATTCCGTCCGGCGTACAGATCGGAAAGAATACTGCTGTCAGCGGAGTGACTGTCGCGGAGGATTATCCGAACGGCGTACTGGAGAGCGGCGAGACTTTGATAAAGGCAGGTGACAGAGTATGAGAGCAGTAGGAATTATCCTGGCGGGTGGAAACAGCAGGAAGATGCATGAATTGACTGCGAAACGCGCAGTTGCGGCTATGCCTATAGCGGGAAGCTACCGGGCGATTGATTTTGCACTCAGCAACATGACTAATTCTCATATTCAGAAAGTCGCGGTGCTGACCCAGTATAATGCAAGATCATTAAATGAACATCTGAATTCCTCCAAGTGGTGGGATTTCGGCAGGAAACAGGGAGGGCTGTTTGTATTTACTCCTACGATCACCGCCGATAACGGCTACTGGTACAGAGGAACTGCAGACGCTATCTACCAGAATCTTGATTTTCTGAGAAAATGCCATGAGCCTTATGTAATCATCACCTCCGGTGACGCGGTGTACAAGATGGATTATAATAAGGTACTGGAATATCATATTGCCAAGAAGGCAGATATTACGGTCGTATGTAAGGAACTTGGGCCGAATGAGGATGCTACGAGATTCGGTACGATCCGCATGAATGAAAGCTGCAGGGTCGAGGAGTTTGAGGAAAAACCGATGGTGGCACATTCACAGACGGTATCTACCGGAATTTATGTAATCCGCAGAAGACAGCTGATTGATCTGGTGGAGCACTGTGCTGAGGAAGAAAGACATGATTTTGTAACCGATATTCTGATCAGGTATAAGAATCTGAAGAAGATATACGGTTATAAAATAAACAGCTACTGGAGTAACATCTCTACAGTAGACGCGTATTATCGGACGAATATGGATTTCCTGAAACCTGAAGTACGCAATTATTTCTTCAAGGAACTTCCGAGCGTTTACTCCAAGGTGAGCGATCAGCCGCCGGCAAAATATAACCCCGGCGCGGTTGTGAAGAACAGCCTTGTAGGAAGCGGAAGCATTATCAACGGAACCGTGGAGAATTCCGTGATCTTTAAGAAAGTATTTGTGGGAAATAACTGTGTAATCAAGAATTCCATTATTCTGAATGATGTATACCTTGGGGACAATACTTACATTGAAAATTGCATCGTTGAGAGCCGTGACACAATCAGGGCGAACACAAGGCACGTCGGAGAAAATGGTGTGAAAGTCGTAGTTGAAAAAAATGAACGATATGCATTATGACCTTGTACAGGGATAATAACTGCAGGGCCGTAAAGGGAGGATATGAGACTGGACATTTGAGACTTGACATATAAAACACTGACAGGCCCCGCAGGTAATGCAATAGAGAAAGGAGACCTGGAGAGTATGCAGATCACAGATGTACGCGTTCGCAAAGTCGCGAAAGAGGGGAAATTAAAAGCCGTGGTATCTATCACGATCGATGATGAGTTCGTGGTTCATGATATCAAAGTAATAGAGGGAGAAAAGGGAATGTTTATCGCAATGCCGAGCAAGAAAGCTCTGGACGGCGAATATAGAGACATTGCACATCCGATCAATTCCGCTACAAGAGAGCGGATTCAGTCCACGATTCTTGAAAAGTATGAAGAGTCGCTCGAAGAGGAAGAACCGGTCGTGGTTGACGAGATGTAGGCAGGAAGGACGAAAAAAGTTCGGACTGCCGGGAACGGAAAAATAATATGGAAAAGCGAGAGGGGCTGCCGTGTTTACGGCGGCCCTTCTTATATTGCGTGTCTGCATCCGCAGGCTAAATTCCGGGAACAACCGGTAGTTCAAATACCATTTCTTTCCTGTTTACGGGATGTTTGAATTCGAGTCTGTATGCAAGTAATTTCAGTGAGGAAGCATCTGTTTTCCCGTACTTCCTGTCTCCGACGAGGGGGCATCCGATATTTGCCATCTGCACCCGGATCTGGTGATGACGTCCGGTATCTAATTTGATTTTTACAAGCGAGGTGACAGGACAGGAGTCTTTATAAATCTCTTCTACCTGATAATGAAGTTTTGCCAGTTTTGCACCTGAAGTTTCCTTTGTGCAGACCCGGGATATATTGTTCCGCCCGTCCTTTATCAGATAGTTTTCCAGTGTGCCTTCAGCCGGATCGGGGACCCCGGTTACGATGGCGCGGTAATATTTGCCGAATCCGGAGGTGGTGAGCTGGCGCGTCAGATCTTTGGCGGCGGCAGGTGTTCTGGCAAATACGAGGAGCCCTTCTACCGGCTGGTCGAGTCGGTGGATGACGGCAAGGTATGGAGTCCTGATTGAGCTGTTCCTTTTCTCAGAAGAAACCAGATAATTTTTTAAAAGGCTTACCATATCGGCCGTGCCGATCCGGGCGCTCTGAACGGGAATGCCTGCCGGTTTATGGCAGACGATAATGTGTGGGTCTTCATATATAATAAGTGTTTTGATGTCCGGCTTCATTGTTTCTGTTCCTTTCTTGACTTTTATACGGGCAGCGACTAAACTGATTATCATATAAAAGAATTTTGCGGTCAAGCTTTTTTAGGAGGCGCTTCATGATAAATAACGATTGGGAACGATTTGGAGACGAGATACGAAGAACGATTCAGAATGCTGTGGATAACAGAGATTTCAGCAGGCTGAACCAGACGGTCTCGGATACGATCGGAAAAGCGATGGATACGGTATCCCGGGGGATGAAGGACGCTAAGGGCGCTGCCGGTGTAAATATGGATAGTGTGTTCGGAAATAATTCCGGCAGCCGGAAGAACAATTATAATACGCGTCGCGCCGATGCCGGACAGCAGCAGTATCAGCAGACTGCAAGTCCGGCGAAGAAGCTGCTGTATCTCAAAGGAACATCTACAAGGATAGGCGGAATGTTTCTGGCGGTGACAGGATATATTTTCACCGCAGGCTCTGTCATATTTCTGCTGCTTCTGGCCCTGGGCGCAGCGGCGACAGGTTTTGATATCGTGCTGAAAGTCGGGATGACAATCTTCGGGCTGTTTGGCATTGTTTTCCTTGTCATGGCTCTTGCCGGTACGAACATGGTGTGTTCGGTAGGGAGGTTCCGGAAATATGTCAAGGTGATCAAAGACAGAGAATACTGTGATATAAAAGAGCTTGCCCAGAAAACAGGACGGTCCGTAAAAGCGGTAGTGAAAGATCTGAAGAAGATGATCCGAAAAGGATGGTTCTGTCAGGGCCATCTGGATGAGCAGGGCACCTGTCTGATGACCAGCAACGATGCTTACAGCCAGTACACGGCCCTGATGGAGCGGACAAAAAGGGAAAAAGCCGAGCGCGAGGCTGCCGCAGCGAAACAGCAGGAGGAGTTCTCGAAACTTTCACCTGAAGTACAGAAGATCGTTCAGGCCGGAGACGACTATGTGAGAAAGATCCGGGAGGCAAACGACGCAATTCCGGGGGAGGAGATATCTGCAAAAATATCGAGAATGGAAATGCTTGTAGACCGGATTTTTGACCGGGTGGAGGAACATCCGGAATCGGTCGATGACATCCGGAAACTGATGGAATACTACCTGCCGACAACAATCAAACTTCTGGACGCGTATGAAGATCTGGATGCGCAGCCGGTGCAGGGAGAAAATATTATAACAGCCAAGCGGGAAATCGAGAAAACAATAGACACGCTGAATGTGGCGTTTGAAAAACTTCTGGACGACCTGTTTCAGGATACGGCGTGGGATCTGTCCTCTGATATCTCCGTGCTGCAGACAATGCTGGCACAGGAAGGACTGACCGAAGATGGCTTGAAAAGTGCAGGAAAGAAAATTTAAATGCAGAATAAATGGAGGAAGAGAAAATGGGTAATGATTTTCAGGATGTAAGCACGGCACCTACACTGACTCTGGATCCGTTCCAGACACAGGAGGCAAAGCAGCCGCCTGTTGAGGAGAAAAAAGAAGAACCGGCGCTGGATGAGAGTATTCTTACAGACGAAGAACGCAGGACAGTGGATGCGTTTGCACAGCAGATCGATCTGACTAATTCCACGCTGGTACTGCAGTACGGAGCGGGAACCCAGAAGAAAATGGCGGATTTTTCAGAAGACGCACTCAATAATGTGCGCTCGAAAGATCTCGGGGAAGTGGGCGAACTCTTAAGCGGCGTGGTAAAAGAATTGAAAGGCTTCGACGAAGAGGAAGAAAAGGGCGGTATCTTCGGGCTTTTTAAGAAAGCGTCGAATAAGATCGATTCCATGAAAGCAAAGTATGCCAAAGCCGAGGCAAATGTCAATGAGATCGTGAAAGTGCTTGAAAAGCACCAGGTGCAGCTCATGAAAGATACAGCTCTGCTGGACAAGATGTATGAACTGAACCTGACCTATTTTAAGGAATTGTCCATGTATATCCTCGCCGGCAAAAAGAAGCTGGCCGAAGTAAGGAATACTCAGCTCAAGGAGCTCCTGGATAAAGCAAAACTGTCCGGCCTTCCGGAGGACGCACAGGCTGCAAAAGATCTGGATTCGATGTGTAATCGTTTTGAGAAGAAGATCCATGATCTTGAACTGACACGGATGATCTCAATCCAGACAGCTCCCCAGATCCGGCTTGTCCAGAACAATGATACACTGATGGTGGAGAAAATCCAGTCTACTATTGTCAATACTATTCCGCTGTGGAAGAGTCAGATGGTGCTCGCCCTCGGCGTAGAGCATTCCGCACAGGCGGCTGCTGCGCAGAGGGAAGTGACGGACATGACCAATGAACTTCTGAAGAAGAATGCGGAGAAGCTGAAGATGGCGACCATCGACACGGCGAAAGAGTCCGAGCGCGGCATCGTGGATATGGAGACGCTTAAAGCGACGAACGAATCCCTGATCTCTACGCTGGATGAGGTTATGAATATCCAGAGGGAAGGACGCCAGAAGAGGGCGGAGGCAGAGGAAGGTCTGCGGAATATGGAGCAGGAACTCAAAGCAAAGCTGCTGGAGATTCAGGGGTAAAGCTGTCTGCTTATTACAGGCGGCAGAGTGATGCCAGAATAACAGCCGGTTGACATACCGCGTGATTTCGGTTACAATCACAGTTACGGACAGCGATGAACGGGATTAGTATATACGGAAAAATGCTACAGAGAGAAGGCGGATGGTGCGAGCCTTTTGCAGGACTGTATAGAACCGGCCCGGGAGCTTCTGCATGAAAGTGCAGCGTATGTACCGCGTTAAGGACGAAAGAGTGAACTGCGCAGGCGCAGTTAATTAGGGTGGTACCGCCGGGATATCCGGTCCCTTGTTATGAGGGACACAAGATGTCCCGGCGTTCTTTTTTATGAAGGAGCGCATTTAGAAAATGTGTAAAGGAGAAGAAAGATGGCAAAGGAAAAGAAACTGGTACAGTCTATTACATCCAGAGATGAAGATTTCGCCCAGTGGTACACGGACGTTGTACGCGAGGCGAAGCTGTGTGATTATTCAGGCGTAAAAGGATGTCTGAATTACCTGCCGAACGGCTATGCGCTGTGGGAGAATATTCAGGCGGATCTTGACAGACGTTTTAAAGAGACGGGAGTGGAAAATGTATATCTTCCGGTCCTGATCCCGGAGAGTCTGCTCCAGAAGGAAAAAGACCATATCGAGGGCTTTGCTCCCGAGGTGGCATGGGTGACACACGGCGGAATGGAGCCGCTTCAGGAGCGTTTCTGCATCCGTCCTACATCCGAGACTCTGTTCTGCGATGTATGGAGCAAGACAGTGCAGTCCTACCGTGACCTGCCGAAGGTGTGGAACCAGTGGTGTTCTGTTCTCCGCTGGGAGAAGACTACAAGACCGTTCCTCCGCTCCAGAGAGTTCCTGTGGCAGGAGGGGCATACGATCCACGCGACATATGAGGAAGCGGAAGAGCGTACAAAGATGATGTGGGAAGTCTACAAGAGCTTTGTAGAAGATGACCTCGCAATTCCGGTTGTTGCAGGACGCAAGACAGAGAGCGAGAAATTTGCCGGAGCTCAGGATACTTATACGATCGAGGCGCTGATGCATGACGGACAGGCGCTTCAGTCTGCGACAAGTCATTTCTTCGGAAATGCATTCCCGGATGCGTTTAATATCAAATATGCAGATAAGAATAACGAACTTCACAGTGTCTATGAGACTTCATGGGGACTGTCAACGAGAATCATCGGAGCGATCATCATGGTACACGGCGATGACAGCGGTCTGGTGCTTCCGCCGAGGATCGCACCGGTCCAGACGAGAGTCATTCCGATCGCACAGCACAAAGAGGGTGTGCTTGATAAGGCAAATGAACTTCTCGATGCCCTGAAGGCAGCAGGCTACCGTGCGAAGATCGATGATTCCGAGAAGAGCCCGGGATGGAAATTCAGCGAGCAGGAGATGCTTGGTATCCCGACACGTATCGAGATCGGTCCGAAGGATATTGAGAACGGACAGGTTGTAGTTGTCCGCCGTGATACGAGAGAAAAGATCGTTGTTGCTATCGATGAGATCACGACAAAGCTTGGCGAGATCCTCGAGACAATCCAGAAAGATCTCTATGCAAAGGCAAAAGCATTTCTTGATGACCATATCAGCACGGCGACTACGATGGACGAGATGAAAGATGCTGTCCAGAACAAGAAAGGCTTCGTCAAAGCAATGTGGTGCGGCGAGGAAGAGTGCGAGGATGAGATCAAGGCCCAGACAGGCGGTGTGACATCCAGATGTATTCCTATGGAAGAAGAACATCTCTCCGATGTGTGCGTATGCTGCGGGAAACCGGCGAAACACATGGTTTACTGGGGAAGAGCATATTAAAATATCTGAAAATCAGTTGAGCTCTCCTGCGTGTCGTAATATAATAATATGATGGGATGAATGATTTTCAGAAAGGTATGAGAACACAATGATATACAATAATATTCTAGAAGCAATGGGAAATACACCTCTGATCCGTCTGGAACGCATGGTAGAAGAAGGAAGCGCCCAGATCCTCGTAAAGTTTGAAGGACTTAATGTGGGCGGCTCCATTAAGACGAGGACCGCTTACAATATGATAAGGGATGCCGAGGAAAAAGGGCTTATTAAGGAAGACACCATTATCGTTGAACCTACCAGCGGCAATCAGGGAATCGGTCTGGCTCTTGTTGGGGCAGTGCGCGGTTACAAGACAAGGATCATCATGCCTGATTCTGTCAGCGAGGAGCGCAGGAAGCTGATGAAGCATTACGGCGCGGAGGTTGTTCTGATCCATGACGCCGGTAATATCGGCGAGTGCATCGAAGAATGTCTGAATACGGCGCTGAGGATGGCCAAGGAAGACCCGAGGGTCTTTGTGCCTCAGCAGTTTGAAAATCCGGCCAATCCGGCAGTGCACAGATCTCAGACAGCTGTCGAGATTCTGGAGCAGGCGGACTGCAAGATCGACGGATTCTGCTCGGGAATCGGAACCGGCGGAACGATCACGGGAATCGGGGAAGTTCTTAAGGAGAAGAATCCGGAGATAGAGATCTGGGCGGTGGAGCCGGAACATGCGGCGATTCTTTCCGGCGGCTCTATTGGAACGCATATCCAGATGGGAATCGGGGACGGCCTGATCCCGGCAATCCTGAATACACAGATTTATGATGATATCTGTATTGTGACGGATGAAGAGGCGATCCAGACTTCAAGAGACCTTGCGTCTAAAGAAGGAATTATGTGCGGCATATCATCAGGAACGAATGTGGCTGCCGCGCTGAAGCTGGCGAAGAAGCTGGGAAAAGGAAAGACTGTGGTAACGGTTCTGCCGGATACAGCGGAACGGTATTTCTCCACACCGCTGTTTGAAGAGTAAATGAATAACAGGAGGATGCCCGGGGCAGAACGGGGGTCCTCCTGTTTTTATGTAAATATCGAAAAATCCCTTGACTTTCCAATATAAACGTAATAAACTAGTCTAGCGTGCACGAAAAGCATCGTTCTTTTTGTGCGCCAAAAAGGATAATGACAAGATTATCCGCAGCCCCTCACGGCATAAGCCATGAGGAAACGAATAATTCATAGGAGGTGAAAAGGAATGCCAACATTTAACCAGTTAGTTAGAAAAGGACGTCAGACTTCTGAGAAAAAGTCTACAGCACCGGCACTTCAGAAAGGATACAACTCTCTGAAGAAACGTGCGACAAACGTATCTGCACCGCAGAAGAGAGGTGTGTGTACAGCTGTTAAGACTGCTACACCGAAGAAGCCTAACTCAGCTCTGAGAAAGATCGCCAGAGTTCGTCTTTCTAACGGAATCGAAGTAACAAGCTACATCCCGGGCGAGGGACACAACCTTCAGGAGCATAGCGTTGTTATGATCCGTGGAGGAAGAGTTAAGGACCTGCCTGGTACAAGATACCACATCATCCGTGGTACACTGGATACAGCAGGTGTTGCGAAGAGACGTCAGGCGCGTTCTAAATACGGCGCTAAGAGACCGAAAGACGCAAAGAAATAAGTAACTGATAGTTAAATCGTATCACAAACAGAACTATGATTATCGTAAGGTTGCGGATTAAACATCTATATATAGAGTCCCGCGGCCGCGAGCACATGAATTGCGATTCCATAGAAAGACACATGTGAGTACCGATGAATTAATCCCGGTTTGACCGGAAAATATGATTAAGGAGGGAAGGACCGTGCCACGTAAAGGACATACTCAGAAAAGAGATGTATTAGCCGATCCGATATACAACAATAAAGTTGTTACCAAACTTATCAACAACATCATGCTGGATGGTAAGAAAGGTGTAGCACAGAAGATTGTATACGGAGCGTTTGAGAGAGTTGAGGCAAAGGCTGAGAAGCCGGCAATCGAAGTGTTCGAGGAAGCTATGAACAACATGATGCCGGTTCTGGAGGTTAAGGCAAGACGTATCGGTGGTGCAACATACCAGGTGCCGATCGAGGTCAGAGCTGACAGAAGACAGGCGCTCGCTCTTCGCTGGCTGACAATGTACTCCCGTCAGAGAGGCGAGAAGACAATGGAAGAGAGGCTGGCAAATGAGATTCTTGACGCAGCGAACAATACAGGCGGAGCTGTGAAGAGAAAAGAAGATATGCACAAGATGGCAGAGGCAAACAAGGCGTTTGCACACTATCGTTTCTAATTATTTTAGGAGGAAAAAATCTTGGCTGGAAGAGAATATCCATTAGAGAGAACCAGAAATATCGGTATCATGGCG
>ERZ1643247.410-NODE-410-length-52637-cov-104.977064_pt1 | contig 52637 bp, 55 predicted proteins | sample MGYA00579264_ERZ1643247 | MGnify/ENA primary metagenome ERZ1643247 (study PRJEB29033, sample SAMEA4952262) | chicken gut metagenome | biome: Broiler Chicken; feature: Gastrointestinal Tract; material: Caecum | place: Ireland | collected 2018 | study: Broiler... | reverse complement strand
CCTGTCTGCTTTATCATCAAAAAATGGAAAATCATCAAAATCAAAGAAATCATCAAACCAATCATCTGCAAATGTTCTTGGCAGCAACATAGGTCATTCCTCCTTTTTCGCTTTTCCTATTCTTCTGCCAGAAAGCTGACAGCAATCTGTCAGCCCTCGATAGCAATATGATTCTCCTGTTCAACGGCAGGTTTTTTCTCTTTTTTCGGAATACTCAGTTTCAGGATACCATCTTCATATTTTGCTTTGATCTCATCCTGAGTAACCTCATCACCTACATAGAAGCTTCTGCTCATTGCTCCTGCATAACGCTCCTGGCGGATATATTTGCCTTCTTTATCCTTCTCATCTTTATCCAGCCCCTTAGCAGCGGAAATGGTAAGGTAACCATTTTCCAGAGAAGCCTGGATCTCATCTTTCTTAAATCCCGGCAGATCAACGTCCAGTTCATAAGAACCATCTGTCTCCCGGATATCGGTTTTCATCATTCTTTTGGCGTTCTTGCCATATAAAGGATTTTTTCTTCCCCAGAAATCATCATCAAACGGGAAGTCCATAAAATCATCAAATAAATTTTCTCCAAAAATACTAGGTACTAACATAAGTCATATCTCCTTTCAATAGACATCATATTATTTATTTTAGCACTTTGGGAAAACCGAAGTGTTGTTGTCGGAACTCGGGAACCTTTCTTTTTATCTCTCTTCCTTTGTTCTAGTTGTAATATAACACTTATTATTAGCACTGTCAACCCCTGAGTGCTAATTTTTTGAAATTTTTTATACGGAAACCTTTTATTCATTTTTCATTTTCTATTTTTACTTGCGAATGACCATTTTCATGCCAGGACCGCACAAGTCATTTGGAATCTGTTTCGTCTTGTGCCAGCTCAATCACATCTAATGCCACAATTCAGGACTTTATAAATCTTCGTCAGCGTTTCCATGCTGATATATCTGCCCTTGCACATGTTGGGGATTCTGTTGGCGGTCAGACCGGCGGCCAGCCATAAACAGCTGCTATTTTCTTTCCAGGAATCCTGTTTCTTTCAAATTTTAATTTATTGGCTTTATATGACAGGACTCATTTAGAACAGGCAGACAAAACTGCACCAATATTCATGATCAGACTCGGTCTGCCTTCCTACTCATGCTTCTCATAATAGAGCTTCACAAAGATCTCGATAATAAGGAACAGACCTAAAAGAAATCCCGGAATAACAAAAATACAGCCCCATACTATGTTAGTCGTCAGTTTATAGCCGATCATCCCGCAAACCATAAACACAAACAAAATGGCATATGCAATATCCAGCATTCGCGACTGGCTTTTGTACTTTATCAGACGGTTTCTCTCATCATATTCCTCGACAATGTCCTCTTTTGTTGCCTTTTTCGAAAACGCTCTCCAAAAGGAATTAATTCCCATTAACAGTAAAAACAGAGATATTATGCTGTCTCTTATCTGAACCATTGTATTCGGGTTTGGAGAACCAAAATCATGAATGATATTCCAAAGTGCCAGCACTATCCAAAATATACCTGAAAGAAAGCCCTTTTTATTATAGATCTTCATACTGTTTGTCCTCCAATTCTTTATTCTCTTTTAAACAGCATAAATCCTCGACGGTCACCCCAAACACCTGAGCCATTCTGTAGGCCAGCATAAGAGAGGGGCTGTATTGTTCCTTCTCGATAGAAATAATTGTTCTTGATGATACATGGACCAGGTCCGCTAACTGCTGCTGGGTCATTTTTGCCGCTGTCCGCAGCTCTTTTACCCTTGTTTTCATACACTCCCTCCCATCAATATGAAGTCAGCTTCTCATGAAGGTAACTTCATATTATCAAGTTATAATACTGTTGTCAACCTTTTATACCTTAAGGTTTTATATTAAGAAACTCCTTGCATCCAGGACAGCTATCGTCTGTTTTCCGTACATAAAAAAGCGGCTGATCCATTCTTCCCTAAAGGAGTATAGAGCAACCGCTTACAAAAGTTTTATTTAAAAACAAAGATATCTTCTATGGGAGCCTTCACAGCTCTTGAAATATCAATGGCCAGTTTCAGGGAGGGATTATACTGGGCTTTTTCCAGCCGCATAATGGTTTCCCGCCGGACCCCTACGATCTCGGCCAGCTGCTCCTGAGTCAGGCCCTGCGCCGTGCGATATACTTTCAAATTACAAACAAAATCTGCACCCATGATCTACTCTCCTTTTTCATAACGGTACAGGAAATATATCACTTTTCATTTACTACATTCATTGGCTTTTCTCCCCGTAAGATCCTTCCCACATTTTCCCAGATCATGGCGTATCCTCTCCGGAAGCTGGAGGCTGTGATACCGCCGATATGAGGGCTGAACAGCAGCTTGTTCCGGATCTCTTCCGGCTGTCTGAGAAGGATGTGATCTTTCTGTACCGGCTCATGGCTTAAGGTGTCCAGGGCTGCCATGGAAAGTTTTCCTGCTTTCAGGGCATCTATTAAGGCCTGGTCATCTACCAGTTCTCCCCGGGAAGTATTTACAAAATATGCTCCTTCTTTCATTTTTCCGAAAAAGTTTTTATCGCACATTCCCTGGGTTTCCTCCGTCACCGGAAGATGAAGGCTTATAATGTCACAGGTTTCCAGGAGTTTTTCCAGGGGAAGGTAGGTGACTTTATACTGTTTTTCCTCTTCTTTTGACAAAGGATGTCTTTTATAATAATAAGTTTCTGTATGATACGCAGCCAGAAGAGCTGCCGTGGATTTTCCGATATCCCCCAAACCGATAAGACCGGCTTTGCAGTCGGAAAGCTCTTTTAAGTCTCCTCTGACCATATATCCTTCTTTTATCTGGATCTGCCGGCCTTCCCGGACTCCCCTGTCATTTAAGAGAACATTTTTCAGCATTCCCTGCATTAAGAATACTGTCTGCTCCGCAACGGCTGAAGCATTCATTCCCCGGCAGTTGCACACATAGATTTCCCTCTCTTTGGCTGTTTTCAGATCGATCCGGTTGTAGGCTACCCCTTCTGAATGGATCATTTTCAGATAAGGCATTTTCCGGATCAGTGCGCCCGGCACATCTGCCATGGCATCAGCAACTATCACCTGAGCCCCTTCCATTGCATCCAGATAATCTTCCGGTCTTTTTCCCATAGGAAGGCTTACCGTCTCTATCTCCTGGGCAAGGTAATCCGGGGCCGGATATCTTTCCATATTTTCTTCTCTGCCTATATGTAATATTTTCATGATCTTCCTCCCATCTGCTTTATTTCTGCCGGCAATGCTCATGCGTGATAAAGTAACACACAAAAGATAGGCAGTAACCTGCCATTCTGTAAAATATCTCTCAAACTGAGGGTATGTTCGCATAAAATTTTTGTAGGACATATGTATTCCCTATGATTAAGAGTATACAACAGTTTGAAGAATCTGGCATAAAAAAACAGTGAAAAAAAATCTCTTCTTTCTTCATAATAAGTCAAAGACCCCGATGCAAGCATAGGGTGCATCATACTAGCAGCGATGCAAACATCGGGGTATTTGACCCTCGCAGCAGGTCTACGTTCCACTCCGGTCGTGCTCGCGGAAATAAAATAATCTCAGGGGTACTGGAACTTCTCTCCAAAATCATGTATGCTTAAATACAGAAAAACAGAAAGGAAGGCATAACGGCTTATGGAAATACGTGTACTGAAATACTTTTTAATGGTTGCAAGAGAAGAAAACATCACAAAAGCCGCCAATCTCCTTCATATCACCCAGCCTACTCTTTCCAGACAGCTTATACAGCTGGAAGAAGAGCTGGGAACAACTCTGTTTCACAGGAGCAAACATCGTGTGGTCCTTACAGAAGATGGAATGCTGCTGAAACGGCGGGCCCAGGAGATTATTGAACTGGCGGATAAAGCGCAAAAAGAATTGACTCATAAAGCGGAAAAACTTTCCGGTGAAATTTCTTTCGGCTGTGCCGAGACCCAGAATATGACCTTTCTCTCTCAAAAAATGGCGGCCTTTCGGAAAAAATATCCCCTGGTTCACTATAATGTTTACAGCGCCACAGCTGATGATCTGAAAGACCGGATGGAAAAGGGTCTTCTTGATATCTGTCTATTTACAGAACCTGTAGATATCGGAAAATATGAATTCCTGCGGCTAAAACGCAAGGAGGTATGGGGCGTACTGGTACGCAGGGATTCTCCCCTTGCCGCAATGGAAAAGGTAACTCCCGAAGATCTGGTGAAGTTCCCTCTCCTTATGTCCCGCCGGGAAATGGTCCAGAACGAACTGGCCAACTGGTTCGGAGATCTTTTCGATAAAATAGAGATCGCCTCAAATTATAATCTGATCTTAAATGCCGCGGATATGGTAAAAAACAACGTAGGGATCGCTCTGTGCTTCTATATCGAAAATATTTCTAACGATCTTCGGTTTATTCCCTTTTCTCCGGCTTTAGAGACCGGCGCTGTTCTGGCATGGAAGAAAAACTTTGTATTTTCACCTGCCGCTACAGAATTTATACACTACATAAAAAGCGATGCCTCCTAATGGTTTCGTGTATATTTTATAAATTTTACAGATGTTTATTTTCTTTATTTGGCATATTTTTCAACTTTTTTATGATTTTTCTTCGGATCCTTGATACTATTCCTGTTTTTCTCATAGAATCTGTATTTTTTTATGTCAAAAAACCTTTTCTGCAGTTTTAAGAAAGGACCTTTTCTCATTTGACATCTTTCTTTTCTCATGATACCATCTCTCATGAAGGCAAAGACGCCAGACAAGGCGTCTTTGTCTTTTTTTATTTTTATGCGCAAGGAGGAAGAAAGTATGAGACTGACACCTAAGGAACAGGAAAAACTCCTGCTTCATCTGGCCGGAAATCTGGCAAAAGAACGGAAAGCCAGAGGACTGAAATTGAATTACCCGGAAGCGGTAGCCTATATCAGTTCAGAATTAATGGAAATGGCCAGAGATGGAAAAGAGGTCACAGAACTTATGCGTCTGGGGACAAAACTTCTTACCAGAGATGACGTAATGGAAGGAGTCGGGGATATGGTCACAGAGGTGCAGGTGGAAGCCACCTTCCCTGACGGCACCAAAATGGTCACTGTCCACAATCCTATTCAGTAATCCAATCAGGAGGTAACGCAATGAAAATCGGAGAAATCATGCCCTTGAAAAGGGAAATCACATTAAATGAAGGAAAGCCTTCTCTTACGCTGATGGTCACAAATACCGGAGACCGTCCTGTACAGGTAGGGTCTCATTTTCATTTTTTTGAAGTAAACCGCTGTCTGTCTTTTGACAGGGAAAAAGCCTATGGCTTTCATCTGGACATTCCTTCAGGAACTTCTGTCCGCTTTGAGCCGGGAGAGGAAAAAGAGGTTGCCCTCACTGCCATGGGAGGCACCAAGCGGATCTTCGGACTGAATGATCTGACCTGCGCCCAGGCTGTGGAAGGAACAAAAGCAGCTTCCATGGAAAAGGCAAAACAGAAAGGATTCCTTTAAAATACACAAACTAATCTTGGAGGTATGAATATGAGCACAAAAATATCCGGAGAGAAATATGCCATGATGTACGGCCCCACTACCGGGGATAAGGTACGGCTGGCAGATACAGACCTGGTCATTGAAGTAGAAAAAGATTACACCACTTACGGGGACGAGTGCAAATTCGGCGGCGGCAAGACCCTCCGCGACGGCATGGGCCAGTCTGTAAAGACCACCAGCGCCGACGGAGATCTGGATCTGGTGATCACCAACGCCCTGGTCCTGGATTATACAGGGATCTACAAAGCAGATATCGGAATTAAAGACGGAAAGATCGCAGGCATCGGCAAGGCCGGAAACCCTGCAGTTATGGACGGGGTAACTCCCGGAATGACCGTAGGCGCTTCCACAGAAGCCCTGGCTGGTGAAGGCCTGATCCTTACCGCCGGCGGACTGGATACCCATATCCATTTCATTTCCCCGCAGCAGGTAGAATGCGCTCTGTACAGCGGCGTCACCACGATGATCGGCGGCGGTACAGGTCCGGCAGACGGCACCAACGCCACCACCTGTACTCCAGGCCCCTGGAACATGGAAATGATGTTAAAGGCCTGTGAAGAATATCCTATGAACATCGGGCTTTTAGGCAAAGGAAACTGTTCTGACGAAAAAGCTCTGGTGGAACAGATCAAAGCCGGAGCCATGGGACTGAAACTTCACGAAGACTGGGGTTCTACTCCCGCTGCCATTGATCACTGTCTCAATGTGGCAGACGACTATGACGTACAGGTAGCCATTCATACAGATACCCTTAACGAAGGCGGCTGTGTGGAAGATACTCTGGCAGCCATTGCGGGAAGGACTATCCATACATACCATACAGAGGGCGCCGGCGGCGGCCATGCTCCTGACATAATCCGGGCAGCGGCAGCTCCCAATGTACTTCCCTCTTCTACCAACCCCACTATGCCTTATACAGTAAATACTCTGGACGAGCATCTGGATATGCTGATGGTATGCCACCATCTGGATAAGAGGATCCCTGAGGACGTAGCCTTTGCAGATTCCAGGATCCGTCCGGAAACCATTGCCGCGGAAGATGTCCTCCATGATATGGGCGTTTTCAGCATGATGAGTTCTGACTCTCAGGCTATGGGACGTGTGGGCGAAGTTATCACCCGTACCTGGCAGACAGCCAGCAAAATGAAAGGGGAGCGGGGACCTCTCCCTGAAGACGAAGGCCACGGAAACGACAACTTCCGGGCAAAACGTTATATTTCCAAATATACCATCAACCCGGCTATTACCCATGGTGTGGCTGACTATGTAGGCTCAGTGGAAAAAGGAAAATTCGCCGATCTGGTATTGTGGAATCCTGCATTCTTCGGTATCAAACCAGACCTGATCATCAAAGGCGGCATGATCATTGCCGGAAAGATGGGCGACGCCAACGCTTCCATTCCTACCTGTGAACCGGTGATGTATAAACCTATGTTTGCCGCTCACGGAAAGGCAAAATACGCTTCCTGCCTGACTTTTGTATCCAAAGCAGCCATGGAAGAAGACGTAAAGACAAAATATCATCTGGAAAAAACCGTGGTTCCTGTATCCGGCTGCCGCAATATCGGCAAAAAGGATATGAAATTCAACAGTGAAACACCCCAGATCACAGTAAACCCGGAAACCTATGAAGTAAAAGTAGACGGAGAACATATTACCTCCAAACCTGCTGACAAGCTTCCTCTGACACAGCTTTACAGCTTATTCTAAGGAGGTGCTCCATGTTAGGCGTATGTTTATTATTTGTAGGGATCGTCCTGATCAATAACGGTATGTGTACCTTATACAAGGTAGACGGAAGATCAGCGGCGGTGATGAATATCCTTACCGGAGGACTTTCCATTTTTATTAATGCGGTAAACCTGGTAATGGGAAATTATTATGCTGCGGGAACCGGACTGCTCTTCGGCTTCACTTATATTTTTGTAGCTTTTTCCAAACTATGGAACTTAAGCCCTATTCCCTTTGCGTGGTTTTCCACCTTCGTTGCAGTAAATGCCGTAGTCTTCGGAACCATTGAAGGCGTTACAGGAAGCTCTGCCTTAAATGTAACCGCAGACTGGCGGTGGGCTGCTATCTGGTACCTCTGGGCCATTCTCTGGGGAACTTCCTTTGTGGAAGATATCTGCGGGAAAAAGCTGGGGAAATTCGTCCCCTGTCTCCAGGTATTTGAAGGAGTAGTCACTGCCTGGATACCGGGACTTCTTATGTTAATCGGTCAATGGTAGGAGAAAAATTTTATGATTTGTGAAAAAATACTGGGAAAACTGGAAGATATGGATCTTCAGGGAAAAAAACTGGAATATGTCACCGTGGAATGGCATGAAGCCTTTAAAAAGATCCACCGGAAGGTTACAGATACCGGACGGGAAGTAGGGATCCGTCTGGATGACTCGGTGCTGAAAACCGGCCTGTTAGAGGGAGATGTCCTCTACGCGGATCCGGAGCTGGTCATTGCCGTCCACACCCCGCCCTGTGAAGTAGTCAAGGCAAAGGTATCTCCCCATCATCCGGAGATGATCCCTAAAGTCTGCTATGAGATCGGGAACCGGCATGCTCCCCTTTTCTTTGGTGAGGATCCCAGCACCTTTGTAACTCCCTATAATGAGCCTATGCTCCGTCTCCTCTCCTCTTTTCATGGCGTAGAGGTATGGAAAACTGTAGAGCCTCTGAACTTTAAAGGTCAGATTTCCTCGCAGATCGGCCATTCCCACCACCACGATCATGGAAACCAGGAAGGAGCCACGCCATGAACCGCCAGGATATGGAGGCCCGTTTTCTCCTCCTTCAGATAAATGATTCTCTCTTTCCCATAGGAGGTTATTCCCACTCCTATGGGCTGGAGACTTATATACAGAAAGGCCTGGTAAACGACGGAAGCACTGCCAGGCTTTACATAGAAAACCGGCTGCGCTACAGCCTTCTCTATACGGATCTTCTGGCTGTCCGGCTGGCCTATGAGGCAGCAGCCAAAGACGATCTGGAAAAACTTGAGGAACTGGAGGACGTCCTGGACGCCTCCAAGATCCCCATGGAGCTGCGGGAAGCCTCCAGAAAACTGGGCAGCCGTTTTGTGAAAACTCTAAGGCACATGGAGATTTCCTGGAAGAAAGATATTTTTCAGAAATATCAGGAACTCCGCCGGGGAAAAGTAACCAGTCATCCCTGTGCTTACGGAGTTTTCTGCTGTGCCGCCGGGATCCCTCTGGAGGATTCTATGGCAGCCTTTCTTTATGCCCAGACCTCTGCTATGGTCACAAACTGTGTAAAGACCATTCCTCTGAGCCAGTCAGAGGGACAGAAGATCCTTCTCTCCCTCCACCAGGTTCTGGAAGAAGTTCTTTTTCTTGTGACTACAGCGGGAGAAGAAATGTTCTGCGCTTCTGCCCCCGGCTTTGACCTGCGGGCGATCCAGCATGAAAGTCTGTATTCCCGGCTGTATATGTCCTGATACAGGGATATTCCTGTGTCAGACTTTCCTGTCCGCCTCTGCGGACGCCTTTATGCATGAAAGACCCGGACCTCTTCTCCTTTCGGCCGGGCTTTCATAGTAAACATAGAAAGAAGGAACACAATTATGTCTTATGTAAAAATCGGCGTAGCCGGCCCTGTCGGTTCCGGTAAGACCGCTCTCATAGAAGCCCTTACCCGGCGCATGGCCAAAGATTACAGTATCGGTGTTATCACCAATGATATCTATACCAAAGAGGATGCGGAATTCCTGGCGAAAAACAGTATCATGCCTCTGGAAAGGATCACCGGCGTGGAGACCGGCGGCTGTCCTCACACAGCGATCCGGGAAGACGCTTCCATGAATCTGGAAGCTGTAGAAGAAATGGCGGAAAAATTTCCGGATATTGAGCTGTTTTTCATAGAAAGCGGCGGAGACAACCTTTCCGCTACCTTCTCCCCGGAACTGGCTGACGCCACCATCTTTGTCATTGATGTGGCAGAAGGCGACAAGATCCCCAGAAAAGGAGGGCCGGGGATCACCCGCTCCGATCTGCTGGTGATCAATAAAACCGACCTGGCTCCCTATGTAGGGGCAAGCCTGGAGGTTATGGAAAGAGACTCTAAAAAAATGCGTGGAGACCGTCCTTTCCTGTTCACGAATATCCGCAGCGGCGAACATGTGGATCAGGTAGTGGAATGGATCAAGAAAAACGTACTTTTGGAGGGAATGTAATGCCAGAAGAAAAAAATCCCTATGGAAAAGTCTCCCGCTTTTCCATTACCGCCGGTACCCGCAAGGGCCAGACCATACTGGAAGACTTTTCTTATACTTCTCCCTTTAAGATCATGCAGCCCTTTCCCCTGAAAGGCGGCGGGATCCAGGTCATGATGCTGGCTGCTTCTCCCGGGATCATGGCCGGAGATCTCCAGGAATTTTCTTTTCATATAAAAGAAGGCGCCAGGACCGAATTTATCTCCCAGTCCTACGATAAGATCCATTATATGGAAGAAGGAAAGGCCGGCAGACATACCTCTGTTTTCGTAGAGAAAGGGGGCACCTTTTTCTTCCATCCTCAGCCTATGATCCCTTTTAAAGGCTCTGCCTTTGAAAATACCATGGAGATCCGGCTGGAGGATGAAAGCTCCCGGTTCTTTATGAGTGAGATCCTTTCCTGCGGACGATACGCCAGAGGAGAAAAATTTGCCTATCGTTTCTACCACAATCTGGTCCGGATCTACAGAAAAGGAAAACTGATCTACCGGGACAATACCCGGTATGATCCTGTACTTTTCTCTATGGACAGTATGGGAATGTATGAGTCCTATACTCATCTGGCCTGTATCTTCCTTACTCCGCCAGAAGATCCCGAAAGCTTTGTATCCAAAGTTACAGATCTTCTGGAAAATACTTCCGATATCACCGGAGGTATTACCCGGCTGCCCCAGAAAGACCTGGCAGTCCGCATCCTGGGAAGACGGGGACAGGTGCTGGAAGAATTATCTCAAAAAATCCTGCTGTGCAGCGGCCTGTAAAGGCTGAGGCACAGCAGTTTTTCTTTTTCTCTTGACATCTCTTCTATACCTTCATATAATTATCTCTAATAATTACTAAAGATAATTATTTATGGTAATCAAATTCAGAAAGGAGGAATAACACATGGAAATATCTGATGTAAAGGAGTTTCTCTCTGCCTGCCAGGAAGCCAAGCGCATTACGGAACTGATGCCTCCTCTTCCCAAAGGGATGTCTCCTAGGCATATCTATGTGATCGACGCCGTGTTTCAGTTAAGTCAGTGCCAGGAACAGGTGATGGTCAGCGATGTAAGTAAGCTGCTGGGGGTTACCAGGCCAAGTATCACCAAACTGATCCAGGAACTGGAAAAGCTGAAGGTTCTCACCAAAATTCCCGACCAGGAAGACAAAAGGATCGTTCACATAGCTCTGACGCCTTTAGGACAGAAATACTATGATTTTTATGTAGGAGGATATCACTCCTGGCTGGCAAGTAATTTCCAGGACATTTCTCCGGAAGATCTCTCCGCAGCCGCAAATACCATTCACCGGGTACTGGAGATCATGAAAAATCTGGATATTACCGCCCACAAGGAAAAAAGAAAGGAAATAGAAGAACATGAATGAATCAGAAAAGAAAATTGATGCGAAGCTGATCTTTTCCATCATTGCCGCAGGGATCATGTCATTCTCAGGCGTAGTAGTAGAAACTGCCATGAACGTTACCTTCCCTACTCTGATGGAAGAATTCGGCATCGGAACTTCTACCGTGCAGTGGATCACTACCGGATACCTTCTTATTCTGGCTATGATCATACCTGCATCTTCTTATTTGAAAAAACGCTTTACTTTAAAGAAATTATTTGTCACCGCCATCTGCCTGTTCCTGATCGGAACCATAATGGCTGCTGTTACCCCGGTATTTTCCCTCCTCCTTCTGGGCCGTCTGATCCAGGGCGTGGGAACAGGTATCGCTCTGCCTTTGATGTTTAATATCGTACTGGAACAGGTTCCTGCCAAAAAACTGGGACTGATGATGGGAATTGCCTCCCTGATCACAGCCATGGCTCCTGCTGTAGGACCTTCTGTTGGAGGTATGTTAGTAAGCAATTTCGGATGGAGAATGATCTTCCTCTCTCTGATCCCATTGCTCCTGCTCTCCTTTTTCCTGGGAGTTTTCTCTATCCGTCAGGTAACAGAGACAGAAAAAATTTCTTTCCAGTGGCTGGACTACATATTTCTGGCTGCAGGCTTCGCCTGCTTTATCTTTGCCACCAGTACAGCCTCAGGCGCAGGATGGATCAGCATCCCGGTACTTGGACTTCTGGCAGCCAGCATGATCTGTATCGCGATATTCTGTCTGAAATGTAAAAAAAGCGAAACACCCCTGATCGATATCCGGGTATTTTGCTGCGTTCCTTTCAGCCTCAGTGTACTGGTCCTTGTTTTCATTCAGTTTATCTGTCTGGGACTTGGATTCCTGATCCCCAACTATGCCCAGCTTGTACTTGGTGAAGAAGCCTTCCTGGCAGGGTGCCTTCTCCTTCCCGGCTGTATCATCGGCGCTATCCTCTCTCCTATAAGCGGCAGGATCCTGGACCGTTTCGGAGCAAAGAATCCCATCCTTTCCGGTAACTTCTGCATTATACTGGCGACAGTATGCTTCAGTATCTTTGCTTTACGGCTGAACATTGGAACCTTTATCGTATTCTATATATTCTTTGCCTTCGGTCAGGGCTTCTCTGTAGGAAACACTATGACCAACGGCTTAAAACATCTGACTCCGGAGTTAAATCCTGACGGAAACGCAGTGATCAATACCCTTCAGCAGCTGGCAGGCGCCATTGGCACCTCCATTATCACCACCATAGTGGCAGCCTCCCAGGCAAAGCTTCCTGACGATCTGGCAGCAGCCACTGCCCAGGGCACTCAGTATTCCTTCTATCTTCTGGCAGTGCTGGCTGTAGCTGTGATCTGCTGCTCTTTAGGCGTCTTTGCACTTACCGGAAAAAAGAAGAAGCTGTCGCATTAAACATGTCAGGAATATTTATACATTTTATGCGAATTTGTCGAGCATAGCTTTGAGACCATAGGCTCAAAGCGGCACAGACTGAGCAATAAAATGTATAAATATTCTCAATCATGATTAATGCAACAGCTCCGTAGCTTTGTCTGATCATTCTGAGATTACAGAAAGAATGAGGACAATAAGATACAGATTCCCATGAGAATGGGCTGATGAAGTACATATACCCAGATGGTTTTCCTTCCGATAAAGGAGAGTAAAGGGATCCGGATACTTAAAAAGCGCCGGATTCCTTTGCTTTTCATAAGAACAGGATACAAAAACCATCCTGTCCAGTACAGGAAGATCCAGGGCAGTATAGGAAAGTAATCACTGGAATAAAAGTCCGGTCCCGGAAATCCAAAAATTGTGAGGGCGCCGGAGTACAATGCATCCGGGAGACCCAGGATTTCTCCTCCTATCTGCAGATATCCGCTCGGTATGTGATAAGTCAGAGCAAACAGTATCAGACAGATCCCAGCTCCCAGAAGAGGCGGGATCTTTTCTCCTGATTTTGAAAAAGGAATGGTCAGCAATACCCCGCAGCCAATGAAATTCAGGATACCGAAAAAGATCACTTCATCCGGGATGGCCAGCCAGGTCACCGCAGTGATCAGCAGGCCCAGGCCATTAAGGAGCAGGCCTCTTTTCAGACTGTTGGCAGCTCCAAATCTCCAGGAAAAACCGGAGATCAGGATAAAACTCCAGCAGATCCCCTGCTGCCAGAGGAAAGCAGCGGTCGATCCCAGCCAGTCAGGGTTCTGCCCGTATATCACAAAAACGTCATAGGAAAAATGATAAAGGACCATGTTGATCAGCGCAAGACCCCGCAGAGCATCTACAAGATAGTATCTGGTCTTGTTTTTTCCTGTTACAGATTCTGTCATTTTTTCACTCCTATACCAAACTATTTTTCAAAAACCAGGTTCCCCTCTCAAATAGATTTTTTCTCCAGCCTTTGCGTCTGCTTCTCTATCTGATATAAACCGCTGCCTCCCAGGGAGCAAAGGTTCTGTTTTCCAGAGGTCTCTGCGGATAATTGCCGATGAGGAATCTGGCTTCTTCCTTTTTCCATTCTTCCGGCATTGTAAAAGCGGCTTCCTGGTCTGAGAAATTCAGCACCACAAACATTTTCTGGTCCTGATCATTCCTCTCATAAATATATAGCTGCTGATGATCCGGCTCATATTCTTTAAAATCCCCGTATACCGCAATAAGATTTTCTTTTCTCATACGGATCAGTTTCTGCATGTAATGAAAGATAGAATCCTCGTCTGCCAGCGCTTCTCTTACATTGATCTCTTTGTAGTTGGGATTTACTTTCAGCCAGGGAGTACCGGTAGTAAAACCGCCGTTTTCCTCATCGCTCCACTGCATAGGGGTTCTGGCATTGTCTCTTGCCCGGTAGCGGATTCCGTCTAAAAGCTTCTCAGGATCTTCTCCGCCCTTTATGACTCTTTCTTTCCAGCAGTTGTGGATCTCCACATCATCATAATCTTCAATAGAGTCAAAAGAAACATTGGTCATGCCGATCTCTTCTCCCTGATAGATGTAAGGAGTCCCCTGCATGGTCATCAGCATAGTATAGAGGAGCTTCTGGCTCTCCTTCCGGTATTCTTTGTCATTGCCTCTTCTGGAAACAGTTCTTGGCTGGTCATGATTGGTCCAGTAAAGGCTGTTCCATGCCTTTCCGTTCATTGCTACCTGCCATTTACTGAGGACTGCCTTTAATTCCGGCAGGGGCACCTTCCGGTAAGCCCATCTCTCCCCGTCTACGGTATCCAGGTCATCATGTTCAAACTGGAATACCATGTTCAGCTCATGGGTATCCTTCCCCGCATATTTGAGAGCCTCATCCAGAGGGACATCGGACATTTCCCCTACGGTCATAATATCGTATCTGGAAAGAACCTCCCGGTTCATCTCATGGAAAAACTCGTGGATCCTGGGTCCGTTCTGATAATTTTCCGCTCCGATCCTTCCCTTTCTGGGGATTCCGTCAGGAAGTCCCGGAACCTTAGAGTAAAGGTTTGCCACGTCCATCCGGAATCCATCGCAGCCCATATCCAGCCAGAACTTCATCATATCATAGACCTCATAACGTACCTTCTCATTTTCCCAGTTCAGATCCGGCTGCTTTCTGGTAAACAGGTGAAGATAATACTGTCCTGTAGTCTCATCAAATTCCCAGGCAGGGCCGGAGAAATAAGAAGTCCAGTTGTTAGGCTCCTTACCGTCTTTGGGATCTCTCCAGATGTAATAGTCCCTGTAAGGATTGTCCTTGGATTTTCTGGACTCCACAAACCAGGGATGTTCATCTGAAGTATGATTTACCACCAGGTCCATGACCAGCTTCATACCTCTTTCGTGAATCCCTGTCAGCAGAGTTTTAAAATCCTCCATAGTGCCGAACTCGTCCATGATATCCCGGTAGTCGGAAATATCATAGCCATTATCGTCATTAGGAGATTTGTAACAGGGAGACAGCCAGATCACATCTATACCCAGTTCCCTCAGATAGTCCAGCTTACTGATGATCCCGGGCAGATCTCCGATCCCGTCTCCGTTGGAATCCATAAAGCTGCGGGGGTAGATCTGATATACCACCGCCTCTTTCCACCATGCTCTTTCCATAGTGTTGTACCTCCGTTGTCATTAATATGATGTCAGGGTAGACCTTTTGCCCCTGGTATCATAAATATAATATAAACTCTTTGAGTGCCTGCTCTTCTCCATGGAGAGATCCCTGTATCATAGGAGGCCGTCCGCCGCCCTTTCCCTGAAAACGGGCGTTCAGTTTCTTTCCGGCGTCCTGTATATCCCGGGATCTGCTTCCCAGCACATACTGATAGCCTTCTTCATCATTTCCAACGAAAACTCCGGCAAATCCTTCTGTCATATCCATAGCTGCATTGACAAAATTTCTTCTGGCCCCTGCATCCAGCTCTTCAACAAAAAGAAGGATACTTTTTCCCGGATCTGTCTTCGCCTGGTTTCCTGCTTCTTCCAGACAGAGATCCACATACCTCTGCTGAAGGTTTTTGATCTTTTCTTTCTGACGGTTTACTTCCTGCCCCAGGCGTTCCACCGCCTGAGCTGTGTCCTCCTGCTTTGCAGAAAGTAGATTGGAGATCTTCAACACATTTCGCTCTTTCATCCGGTAATCCGAAAGAGCCCGGAATCCGCAGAGCATAGATACCCGCATACCGCCTTTATAATGGATAGCGCCTACGATCTTGATCATACCTATGCTCCCGGTTTCTTTTACATGGGGAGCACAGCAGGCGCAGCTGTCATACCCGGGGATCTGAACGATCCGCACCTGGCCTTCAATCTCGATCTTGCTTCTGTATGTAATATTTTTTAATTCTTCTTCACTTGGATACAGGACCACTACCGGAATATTCTCCGCCACCGCCTGGTTGGCTTCCAACTCGATCTGTTCCAGATCCTCCTGGGTAAGAACCCCGTCATAGTCCATGGTAACTTCTTCAGTTCCCAGATGAAAGCCTACGTTATGATATCCGAAATGCCGGTTTACCAGCCCGGATACGATATGTTCTCCCGTATGCTGCTGCATCTTGGAAAACCGTTCCTCAAAGTCCAGTTTTCCCTTGATCTCCTCTCCTTCTTTTACAGGAGAAGCAATGTAGTGAAAAACTGTCCCGTCCCTTTCCTGGACATCTGTCACAGGAATCTCTTGGCCGTCTTTTGTATAAAAAAAGCCCGTATCGGCGCTCTGTCCTCCTCCTTCGGGGAAAAAGGCAGTTCTCGTAAGAACTGCCTGATAACTTCCCTTGTATTCGGTACAGGACAATACCCTGGCCTGAAATTCTTTTGTATAACTGTCTTTATAAAAAAGTTTTTCTGTCATCTTTCGCCTCCGTATACCCGGATCACAGAAGATACTTTATGTACCGCGTTCAATCCTTCCACGATCATCATGGCGTCATTAAAGTTTCCTTCTCTTACCTTGGATGTCACGACCACGATCTCCGCCAGGTCCCCGTCTTTGTGCTTCTGGATCATCTGGGCAATGCTTACATTATTATTTCCCAGCACACTGGCGATTCCCGCCAGTACCCCGGGACGGTCATCTACATGAAGGCGCATAAAGAAACGGCTTTCAATATCTTCCGCCTCTTTCACAGGGATGTTCTTATAGCAGGTGCAGCTGATCCTTCCGGTACAGTTAAAAAGAATATTCCGTACGATATCAAATACGTCTCCCACTATGGCGCTGGCCGTAGGCATCTCGCCGGCCCCTCTTCCATAGAACATGGCGTCTCCTACCGCGTCGCCTTTCACGAAAACCGCGTTATAAGAATCATTTACCGTAGCCAGAGGATGATCCTGAGGAACCAGCATAGGCTGGACCCGCACCTCAATGCCGGAATCTGTATTTCTGGCCAGGCCCATAAGTTTGATCACGCAGCCCAGCTCTCTGGCGTAGCGGATGTCCTTTGCGGAAATATGCGTGATCCCCTCTGTGATCACATCCTCAAAAGTGACTCTGGAATTAAAGGCAATGGAGGCCAGGATCGCCATCTTTCTGCCTGCATCCAGTCCCTGGATATCCGCAGTAGGATCTGCCTCTGCATAGCCCAGTCTGGTAGCCAGAGCCAGAGCCTCCGCAAATTCCATGCCCTCCTGAGTCATTTTCGTAAGGATAAAGTTGGTAGTACCGTTGACGATACCCACCACCTCTGACAGATGGTTTCCTGCCAGACACTGTTTCAGAGGCCGGATAATAGGGATCCCGCCGGCTACCGCCGCCTCAAATAAAAAGTCCCGGCCATTTTTGGCCGCACAGTCCAACACTTCCTGTCCGTGGGAAGCCACCAGGTCTTTGTTGGCTGTCACTACATGCTTTCCGGATTTTAATGCCTCCAGCATATAAGTTTTGGCCGGTTCGATACCGCCCATAACTTCTATGACGATCTCAATGGATTCGTCCTCCAGGATTTCTTTCCAGTTATTGGTCAGAAGTTCCGGCTCTTCGATCTTGGCCGCTGCCTTTTTCAGATTCCGGACCAGGATCTTTTTGATCTCCACCCTGGCTCCGATCTTGTCTTCCATGTCCTCCTGCTGCATTTTCAGGACTTTGTACACGCCGGTACCTACTGTTCCAAGACCCAGAAGGGCCACATTAATCACTTTTTTGCTCATTCTTTTCTTCCTTTTTTACTTCTACTCTTTCTACATACCCCTTCTTCAGCTTATTGCTCCTGCTCAGGGCTTTGCTCCAGCCCCCTACTTTGTTATACACCCAGAAGGAACGGGAAAAAAGTCCTTTTGCCTTTCCCATTTTTTCTTTGGTCGTATTGGTATAGATCGAACCGCCGCACTCCATAGGAGTTCCCTTTATGATATGGGCGATCAGATCAGACTCACAGGTCACATCATCAGGGATCTCTGTATAAGCCAGACCGATGCAGTCTGACTTATGGGCATCACTTCCTCCGGTTCCCGGAAGGCCGTACTGTTTGGCTATGGCTTTCGCTTTATCATTCACTGCCTGTGGCTCACAGGCATTAAAAATCTCCATAAAGTCAAATTCCTTCAGGATATCCGGATTTCTCTGATAGGCCTTGGCATTCATAAAACTCATGTATTTTTCCCCGCAGGGATGGGCCGGTCCCAGAATGCCGCCGTAATTGTGGACGATAGGGATCAGCATCTGCACCGGGATCCCCCGAAGCTCCAGAAGACGGAGCTTTATAGTCTCCGGCATGATCACCAGGATATGTCCGGCGTCCAGAGTATCATACTCGATCCCTTTCAATACCAGAAAATCCTGATACTTGTCACCTTTAATATTTTTCTTCCAATACCGGTATCCCCCATAAGAATCGTGATCTGTCACCAGCATACCGCCGAATCCCTGATTCCGCAGCATACGGATATACTGTTCAATAGGTACTTTTCCATCCGGGGAACCCTCCCGTGTATGGCAATGCATATCAATCTTCACGACAACCTCTCCTTTCCTGATCAGATACTCAGAAAATGTCCGGCTACTTGCCGAATCGCTGTCTCAGTCCCTGGATCTTTTCTTTTGGGATGATCAGATTAAATCCCTGTGGATTGATGATGACCCCTTTTGCCACGGGGATCAGCACCTTCTCCAGGTTATCAAAGCCTACCAGCAGGGCCTGAAGTTTTTTCTCTTTATCAAATTTGCGAAACTCTTCCGCATCTGTAAATAAAGGCTGATAGATATCTCCCTGGTTATTTTTAATATAGGGCACCTGGACATTTTTCGGATCCTGCCCCTGCTCCGGTCTCTGCACCGCCATCAGATATCTGCTCCTGACGGTATTTGCGGCAACCTCTTCCTCCAGTTCCGGAAGATCCTTTTTTTCTTCATTTGCCCCTCCTCTGCGCAACTCCTGCATAAAATAAATGCCGGATAACTGAAGCTGAGGATTGAATAACGGCTGTTTTTCTTTAGGCAGGGAGGAAAAATCCGGTTTCTTTACGATTTCTTCCAACTCCAGTTCTATCCCTTCCCGGTCCTTTTCATAAAATACTACAGCATTTACTCCCAGGGTATACAAAGTAGTATAAAAGCTTAAATAGCTTTTATTTTCAACTTTAATAGCGGCCACAGGATTTTTCTTATCTGTAAGAGGTTTCACAGCTTTTTCCAAATCCTCTTTACTCTCAAATACCCATACCTGGTCATTAAAGCTTTCCGGATCACAGATCACATAGGGCAGCCTGGTAGCCCTGGAGAGAATGGTATAAACCTCTCCCAGAGTCTGTATTTTTCTGATCAGTTCTTTTCTGTTATTATCCATTTTGTTTCTCCTAATATGTTCATCTTTCTTACGTGTCTAGTATACACCTTTTTCCCTTATTTGTCCCTGGAAATCAGGAAAAAAACAGAAGACTGAAAAAGGCCACTTCCCCCTGGCACCAGTAGGGCATGCCGCATTCTTCGGCCAGCTTATCCACCTGGATACAATATGCCGAAAGGCAGGATGCCACTCTTTTCGGAAAGCGGCAGGGTTTTCCTTCCTTTTTTTCGCAGCCTTCACAGATCTGACAGGGGCCTGCCATGGCCGGCAGAAAGTCTTCCAGCTTGCCGGAAAGCTGATCGATCAGTCCCCAGGTCATCTGATTATGCCGGTGTTTGATGGCCCTGGTCTCCTGCTCATCTGTGATATCTTTTACAGGAGTCACCGTCTGGAGTACCAGCACCTGCTTAAATTTTCTGGTCTTCTCTTCCATTTCCTCAGGAGTCCCGCATTCCGGGGGACATGAATAGTTATTCCCATAATTTCCACAATAATTTATCTCACAGTACTTTCTCAGAGAATGATCAAACCGGATCTTCTCTGTAGAAAGTATCTCGTAATTGTCAAATCCAGCTTCTTTTGCTTCCTTTAGCAGTTCTTCTTCCTGTATCATTTTCTGTTTCCTCCCTGAATTATTAACCTGCCGCCTGAATATATCAGAGCTGTCCCATCAGCATGTTCCCGGTCTTGATTAGCGAAACAGTTCTATAATATTTATTGAGACAGTCCCACATGAAATCCGTATTCTACAGTTCCCTGATCCCACTGACCCTGTACCAGATATACGGAACCGGGCTGGGCGGTAAACTCCAGATTTCCCTTTCCATTTTTCGTCACTTCCACAGCTGTTCCCTCCGGGATCTGGTCAGTACTGTCCTGGTACTGTCCCAGAAGGGTGTCATCCCAGACCAGAAGCTCTACACTCTCAGGTACTTCATCAAAGTACAGTTCCATGGTCATGGGCTCTGAAATTTTCTTTACTTCCACCGGCTCTGTCTGAAGGACGTGAGCCGCATCTGTAGTGACAGTCCTGCTCTCCCCGCTTTCATCTGCATATGTCCAGGTATAGCTGAGAGGGTCCGGGATCATCACTGTGGCATCTGCCAGTTCATCGGTATAACACACATTCAGATAAGGCAGTTCTGATGGATCCTTCTCTACAAAAAGCTCTTCCAGATAATGTCCGTATCGATCAATATATTCCTGGGTGGACTGCTCTGTTCTTTCCATTTTTGTGATCCCATTGTACTGGGCAGGATAAGACTCGGCAATGACGCCGTTTCCCCAGATGTTCAGCACATCTCCGCTGTTCAGATCTTCCTGGGTGATCTTTTCGCCATCCTCATCATAAAGTTCCCCCTCCGGTATGTTTCCATCAAAAGGGTATTCATCTGTTAAATTTACAAAAATGCTGTTTCCATCCTCTTTCTCTAAATAAACAGCCTTCAGGGCATAATCCCCCTGGATCTGGGTATCCTCCTGAGGCTCCTCTGAAGAAAATTGACTTCTCAGCATATTAGCCGCCGCTAAGATGACCAGGGTTACCAGCAGCACGCCAATGTAGACAATAGGGCTTGTATTATTATTTCTCATAAGACCTCCTACTTGTTTTCTGACTTTAAGGATACCATAATCTTCTGCCTGACACAACGGGGAGAATTCTCTTAAGAAAGCAGACACACATACAAAAATAAAAACAGCTAAATTTCTTAGATCCTAAATCCGGCTATACTTTTTAGGACAGATACGGTTGATTTCCGATTTTTTGAATTTTAACCGTTCTTTCCAGGGCTACAGTACGGTCGAAAACAGGTTTTTGAGATTTTGACCGTATAATTGCAGGCTGCAGTACGGTCGAAAAACAGGTTCTTGGGATTTTGACCGTATAATTACAGGTTGCAGTACGGTCAAAAAACAGGTTTTCTAAATTTTAACCGTTCATTCCCAGGAAAAAATACGGTTAATTTTACGATATCCTCATTTTTAACCGTTCAACCGCCAAAAAAGAACGGTTTATATGACAAAAATCGGTTTATAACCGTACAGGGACCTCAGATCTAACGGTTAATATGAGAAAATTTCTAATCCAACCGTTTATGGGCTATGAAAAAAACAGCCTCAAAAAAGAAGCTGTTTTTATCCTGACTTTTTATTATAAAGAATCTTTGTTTTTCTATTTTTTCAAAACTTCTTCATATAAATTATTGCCCTGGGAATCGATGACCACGATCACCGGAAGATTTTCCACCTCCAGTTTCCGGATAGCCTCTGTTCCCAGATCCTCATAAGCGATCACTTCCGCCTTTTTTATACACTTGGAAAGAAGTGCTCCTGCGCCTCCTACAGCGGCGAAAAAGACTGCGCCGTTGCGGACAATGGCCTCTGTGACCTCCGGCTTTCTCTTGCCTTTTCCGATCATCCCCGTAAGGCCCAGATCCAGAAGTCTCGGCGTATATTTGTCCATACGGCTGGCTGTGGTAGGTCCTGCTGAACCGATAGGCCTGCCTTCTCTTGCCGGAGTGGGACCCATATAATAGATCACATTGCCCTCCAGCTCAATAGGAAGCTTTTCTCCCCGGTCCAGAGCCTGCGACATCCGCAGATGGGCCGCATCTCTGGCTGTATAAATAGTTCCTGTAATATAAACATAATCCCCTGCTTTCAGAGTTTTAACCTCTTCCCTGTCCAGGGGGGCTTTCAGATATCTGTCCATGTTCCTTCCTCCTGTAAATCATTAGATGGTCCGCACAATATGGCGGTTTACATGGCAGCACATATTTACTGCTACCGGAAGTCCCGCAATATGGGTGGCATAAGTATTGATATTCACCGCCAGGGCAGTTGTGTCTCCTCCCAGACCGGCAGGTCCCAGCCCGATCTCATTGATCTTTGCAAGGAGTTCCTCCTCCATCTCTCTGATATGAGGCAGGGGAGAATGGACACCGATCTCTCTGGTCAGGGCTTTCTTTGCCAGGATAGCAGCTTTTTCAAAGGTGCCTCCGATACCAACGCCTACTACTACAGGAGGACAGGCGTTTGGACCGGCCTCTTTCACTGTATTGATAATAGCATCTTTCACCCCTTCTGCTCCGTCTGCCGGCTTCAGCATCCAGATCTTACTCATATTCTCGCTTCCGAATCCTTTTGGAGCCAGTGTGATCTCCACCTGATCTCCGGGAACGATCTCATAATGGATCACTGCGGGAGTATTATCTTTGGTATTTACTCTTAAGAGGGGATCTCCTACCACGGATTTTCTCAGGTATCCTTCTTCATATCCCTGACGTACCCCTTCATTTACAGCCTCTTCTATACTGCCGCCTTCAAAGTGTACGTCCTGGCCGATCTTCAAAAATACCACTGCCATACCGGTATCCTGACAGATAGGGATCATGTCCTTTCCCGCAATATCCAGATTTTCCAGGAGCTGTCCAAGTATCTGTTTTGCCAGGGGTTTTGATTCCTTCTCATAAGCCTCCCGCATAGCTTTTTCCATATCGGGAGCCAGATAATGATTGGCCTGGATACACATTTCTTTAATGTTTTCTGTAAGCAGACGGGTATTTACGTCTCTAACCATGTCTCTTCTTTCCTCCATTTTTCTAACTTCTGTGAAGCTGACGGTTCAGGTCGATCCGGTTCAGATCATGGATATCCTCTGTCCGGTTACTTCCGATCAGACCGATCAGCATATAATATCCTGTGGCAGGATCCTGGGGATAATCTTTGACCAAAGTAAAACCTTCGATCTTTCCCGTACTGGATATATGCATTCTGGGCCCCAGACATTCCATAACATGATCTCCGATCTGTACATGATTTTCATCATAATAAGAAACCGGAAGATCTTTTTTTACCGCTTCACGGACCTGTTCTTCAAGCCAGTGCAGATCTACCGAAGGCTTTTCCTCAAAAAGCAGGACAAAGCCATGGCGCACGTCCGACCTGGGACCGTCTTGGGCATATCCTTCTCCCATAAAGTAAACGCACAGATCCTCCAGGGTATGGGCCATTTTTCTGTAAGCCACAGATTTATGTACGATCTTGGCAATGTTCTCTGGCAAAGGTCCGAACATATTGGGTCTGGTGATAATGATCTCCTCGCCGATCCCGACCAGAAGATCTGCGTTTCTATTCAGAAAAGGATGGATCAGTTCAAAATGTTCCACGATCACCATCTTTCCATATCTGGCGGCCTCCAGGATCGCTTCTGCCAGCACATGCATCTGGGTAAAAGCAGATTCAAAACGGATATCCAGATGATAGGTATGGGGAGAAAAAGGATCTGACAGATCTTCATGCAGCAGAGGCAGAGGCCGGATATTTACCCCTTCGTCGTCATTGGTCAGATCCAGCCCCGGAAACATTCCTTTGATCAGCAGACTTTTTCCTGCTCCCGCATCACCGATGATCCCGATGATATGATCAAAAGGGCTCAGATACATCTGACTCAGCTGCATTCCCAGATCTGCCATACGGCGGTTTCCTCTGGGAGCAAAATAAAAACTGTACAGGTTGCTGTCCTGCATTTGTCTTGAATATGCCATAAAATTTTCCTTTCACACTAAAAAGTAAAGGGCCAAACACGCTTTAAGAATCCTTCTGCAAGCGGTTTGGCCTTTCCATTTTACTGGTGTTTTCCTGCCTTTCTAAGAGCAAGGATCCTTTCCATTTCATTGTAAACAATCATGTAGCCTTCGTCAACACCCATACCTGGCTTTGCCAGGATCTGATCCGGCTTTGTAGCCATGGCGCAGTTTACACATACCTGGGCAGAACGGTCTGTTTCGTTACAGGTTCCTCCCTGATAAGCGCCAAAGCCTTTTTCCTTGCAGTAAAGAACGGCTTCTACGATATTGTTGATCCCGCCCAGGTCGGGAGTCTTGATCTGAGCCATATGCCCTGCCTTATTATCCGCAAAATATTTCACATCTTCCAGGGTATTGCACCACTCATCGGCAACCAGTTCCACGTTAATGCCTCTTCTGTCCACTTCTTCTCTCAGACCCTTCAGGCAGAGCATCTGTTTTTCTCTCTCCTCGGCATCCATAGGACCCTCGATCCTTAAGTGGAAGGGCTTTGCCGTCTCCTCCAGTTCTGCCAGATAATCCGCCATAGCCGGATAATTGTCTACCCCGAAGATTGCTCCGATAGTTCCATATACATCAATATGGAAAATTGGCATATAGCTTTCATCATGACGCAGTTTCAGCACACGGTCTCTAAGCCAGCCCACATACTCTTTCAGGATCTCTCCATGCTCTCCCAATTTGGTCTTTACATTATTGATCAGAGCATGAGGCATAACAGCGGCGCCTTTTAAGATCATCTTATCTGCATTATCATAACGGCTGTCTCCTGACTGGGTAAAGATAGGAATCGGTTCATCTGAAACCGTCGTGCCATACTCATCTGCTACTACTTCACACATGAGACGCTTTGTAGATTTTGCCACAGCATCCAGGATCGCCTGGCTCACGCCATAGCGGATAGCCGTGTGCAGCCTCTTACCATCTACCTGGATATTCTCCAGCATTTCGCAGAGATCCTTAAAGCTGTCTGCTTCCCGGCCAACCAGCTCCGGTTTAATATATTTTTCAATAATAGGAATAAAATCTTCTGCCAGAAACAGCGGGTCGCGCCCCCCTGCTCCGGAATACTGGACAGCTGCGCAATCTCCCCAGGCAATCTGTCCATCCTCCAGGATCAACATAACAGAAATGGCTTCTCCAGCCTGTCTTACAGACTTAAATCCAGGAGTTACAGTCTCTCCGAAATAAGCTGCGCCGTCAGATACGGCACCTTTTTTGATAGCTCTCTGATCGTCAAAGAAAAATCCGGTTCTGGCTTTAGAACACACAAGATCTACTATTTTCATTTTTTTCTCCTTTTTTGGGGAGCCGGAAGGGGTTTTAAACAAAAATGGAGGCGGCGGGAAATGAGTTTATCATGTACAGTCCCTTTCCTGCGATTTGTTCACCTCAGAAAAAACAGGGGCCTTTTCTTGCTCAAAACCGTCTTCAATTCGCAGAAAAGGCCCCTATTTCTCCTTCGGTGTTCAGATTTCTTGCGGGGACTGGGATTTGGGTTCCTTTTCCCTGGTTCTCATTTTCGGTAATATACAGCCGGCGGCGGCTCCGCAAAAACCTGCCGCCTGCCCATCCTGCTGTTGTTTGTCCGGCTCCGGTAAATTACTGTTGATTCAATCTACATTTTCATTTCTGAAACGGCAGCTTCTTCTCATTTGACTTGTGCTGAGTGTAAAAACTGTATCCCAGTCCCACAAGGTCCAGGTGGGGGGATAGGCGAATTGAAAATGGTTTTGAGCCTAGCCCCCACTTCCTGGTCCTTATGGGGCTGAACATAACCATTCTGCCACCAGTCCTCCTGAGAACTGCCGTTCAGTATCACTTCGGCTTACCTACCAGCCTTCCTTTGCTGATCGCATATACGTCATCAATCACCATCTGGAAGGAGGCTTTTCTCTTTTCCATTTTTGCTCTGTGCTCGATCTTATTCCGGTTGTAGTTGATCAGTTCTTTCGGCAGCGGCACATGGGCAGGATTCAGATACCGCACTGCGCCTTCAAAATCACGGGCAGGAAGCATCTTACCATAATTGTATTTACTTGGGGCAAATGGAATGTCGATCACTCCTGCCTTTACTGCACGGATGGCTCCCAGAGCCAAATCTCCTTTACCCAGTTCAAAGCTCTTGTCTACAATCGCTCTGGTTTCTTCCTTGATAATAGCTTTTTCCAGCTCCAGGGCAGAACTTTTCAGTTCCTGATCTGCCAGCAGGGAAATGGCCTGTTTCGTACAGCGAAGCCCCTGAGCATTGGCTTCCATAGTAGGTACGCCAATGGCTTCGTGAGGTGTTTTTACGATAACTTTTGTGGCCTTTGCCAATGCTGCCACTGAACTTCCCCAGGAGATTACGGCAAAGGCTTTCGCCTCATCCTGTGGGAATCCGCCCATCCACTGATGGAGAACTGTAGTTACTGTCACATCTTCATAGCCGTACTGATCCAGATACTCCTCTGTCAATTCTTCCAGAACACGGAGAGCTGCTACGTCCTGTACCAGATTTCCGCACTGTCCGTATCCTACAGTAATGTTTTTCACACCCTGTTCTGCTGCCAGCATAGCCTCTATGATAGCTACTGCATTAGACATAGACGGGGGAACCAGGGTTCCGGTAAGAGGTCCGTAAGGCTCCCGGTTAATGGATACCCCTGCCTCTTCATAGATCCCGGTAAGACGGTCTACATACTGCCAGTCATAAATAGTCCTCTCCAGGGGAACATCCTTCGCATAGGGAATATTATAGGAAATTCCGCCTCCTTCGTAGCTGGTAAATCCTCCCGCATAACAGATCTCTGTAAGAAGCCGGGCATCGGGAGTGCCGTGGCGGACCTGTACCGGGATATCAAGGTTTTCAATGATCTGACGGCAGCCGTAAACTCCGTGGTTTACGGCCGGAAAACCATTAAGCATGGACTTCCGGGTATGTATGGACTCTTTGATCCCGTTTTCTGCTTCTTCATAACGGTTCTGTCTGGTATAAGAATCGATGGTGGTCGGAAGCAGATCAGCCTCTCCTTTATCCTGAAGATACTGGAGCAGCTTAATATGCTCATCGATCAAAGCCACACCGGCTCTTGGCTGGATCAGAGTTTTCCGTTCTTTTTTTGCTGCAGCCAGCTTTCTTGAAAAACTCTTTGATTCAGGCATGCCTTTGTGATACTCAATGGATTCGTCAAGATCTACGTCTTTGCCCGTAGGCCATTGTCCCAGAATTTCTTTTCGGATAGCGTAAAATTCGTCATCCGACAGCTTCTTATTCATTATGTCCATAATCAGCAATCTCCTTCTTCATTATTTCCAAAGCAGCCACCGGGTAGTATTGAGAGAGCAGACCCATGGCTGCCAGAATATACTTTTCATCAATCAGTATCTTAGCATTTTCCGGTCTCAGGGAATTTGGTGTTCCAGGATCATAGAGAGCCTTTGCCGCAATTTCTTTCACATTTTCGGCATGGATCAGGGCCCCTCCTGTAGCTACCACATACTTCACTTTTCTAAGGTCCTTTCCTGTCTGAAGAAAAGTAAGCCCTGTAGGCGTATAGACCTGTTCCAGAGTTCCTGCATGGCGGGAAACCGCCGTCTCCACTGCCCCGCAGGCCAGAGCAAAATCCATATGTCTCATCTCGTCATTATCCGGAATATAATCTGTATGACTGCCAAGAAAATCCACCAGCTCCGGTATCCGTTTCCGTGGTATTCCGGAGAGAAGGGACAGTTTCCGGTCTCCCACAGCCTCCAGTATCCCATGGACACTGTAGCGCATTCCGATATCCCCTTCTACGCTTCTTTTTGAATAAGGTTCCTGAAGTCCTTTCATCACAGTTCCCACATTCACTGGATTTCCTTCTGCAACAGAATACACATCTGTAGTGGCTCCTCCCAGATCCACCGCGATCAATTCTCCAATCCCCGGGTGATCCTCCCAGCCTTCTGACAAAAGTTCCATTGCTTCCATCATAGCAGAAGGGGTAGGCATGATGATCCCGGATACCAGATCCGCGGCCTTGGTAAGCCCTTTGCCCTGTACGATTCTTTTTAAAAAGATCTCCCGGATCTGTTTCTGGGCAGGGAGTACGTTCAGTTCTCCCAATCTGGGCATTACGTTTTCACATACATAAGTGCTCCGATCTTTCAGTATTTCCTCACACTGATCGGCAGCATTGCGGTTTCCCGCTATTACGATAGGACAGTCATAACTTAGCGTGGAAAGAACCTGAGCGTTATACAGGATATTGTCTGTGTTTCCTCCGTCTGTGCCTCCCGTGAGAAGGATAATATCCGGATGATACTCTTCGATCTCTTTTAAATCTCCTTTTGTCAGTTGGAAGGAATACGTCTTCCACACCTTTGCGCCGGCTCCCAGGGAAGCTTCTCTGGAAGCCTGAGCTGTCAGGTCAGGAACCAGCCCGATAGAGATCATCTTCAGTCCCCCTGCCGCACTGGAACAGGCATACCGCTCTCCAAATTCCAGAGGACCTGTTGTTTTTTCCAGGATCTCCAGTGCATTATCAAGGCCTTCATTAATATCTGTCTCCACTGTGGTATATGCAGCAGCCGTTCCCAGGATCCTGCAGTCTTCTACATCCACAGCCGTTACCTTTGTATTGGTACTTCCAAAATCCACCAACAGGATTGGTTTCATTTTCTTCACCGCCTTGCTTATCCTTCTTCTGCTTCCGGTTTCTGTATCCCAAAGTCTTCATATAAAGCCGCGATGGTCGTTTCCGGAGCGGTCCCCGGTCCGAATACCCGGTCAAACCCCATGGCCTTAAACCTTTTTTCCACCTCATTAAAGGGCTGTTTTCCTACAACAATATTTCCCCCTACATAGAGAAGGATCCCTTTCAATCCGGCCTCATCACATTTGTCTCTCAGGCCCCTGCAGTCCAGCTCTCCATGTCCATACAGAGAAGATACCAGAATCGCATCTGCCGCAGTCTCAATAGCCGCAGAAATATATTCTTCCTGAGATACCATAACTCCCAGATTGATCACTTCAAAGCCTGCATCTTCAAATGCATGCTGGAGTATGGTGTTCCCCACCGCATGAACATCTGCGCCTATGACGCCGATCACCAGTTTTTTCTTATCCACTGTAAAACCTCTCCCTTCATATTTCCTGTTTTTATGTCTCTGCCGCATTATAATCTTTTTAGTCTGGTATCACATTATTGATCGTATCCAGCACAGTGCCGTCACGGTAAAGGACTTTTGCCACGACTCTCTCTCCCATTTTCACAGAACGGGGAACACCGGCAATCTCCTCTGCCATGTTTTTCAGTTCCCGGATATCGCGGACAGGAAGTCCTGCTTTTATCAGTTTTTCTTTCAGATCATTCTGTCTCGGATTTACGGCAATGCCTCTCTGGGTAACGATCACATCCACCGTTTCTCCGGGAGTGGATTTACAGAGGACCTGATCTACGATCAGCGGCAGCCTGGCTCTTATCAGCGGCGCTACGATAATAGCAAGCTTAGAGCCTGCCGCCGTATCGCTGTGTCCGCCTGAGCCTCCCATAATGTAACCATTAGAATCTGTATGTACATTTACATTAAAATCCAGATCCACCTGAGTTGCTCCCAGGATCACCACGTCCAGACTGTCCACCGCCGCACTCTTTGCTGCCGGAGAAGCGTAACGCATAGCTGAGATTTCCCGGTGTTTCGGATTTTCCCGAATGGATTCAATAGCCTTCAGGTCAAAACACTGGACGTCCAGAATAGTATCAAAGAATCCTTTATTTGCCATATCCACCATATATCCGGTAATACCGCCCATACAGAAACTTCCTTTGATATGATCCTGTTCCATCATCTCTTCCACATATTTGGCCACAGCCAGAGAAGCTCCTCCTGCCCCGGTCTGGAAAGAAAATCCATTGGTTAAATATCCGGAATGCTTCACCACCTGAGCAGCCAGTCCCGCGATCCGCAGGCCTACCGGATCCCTGGTGATCCTTGTAGTTCCGGAAACGATCCTGGCAGGATCTCCGATCTGAGGCACCTGGACCACATAATCCACATACCCTTCTTCAATGGAAGCATCTCTGAGAGGATAGGGGACCAGATAGTCTGTAACCGCCACTACCTTTTTTGCATACATTGCGTCTGAAAAAGCATAGCCAAGGGATCCGCAGGCGGAAGGTCCGTACTTTCCACTGAGGTTTCCCATAGGATCCGCACAGGGAGCCGCCAAAAAGGCGATGTCGATCTTTGAGGCTCCCTTTTCCATATCTCCAGCCCGACCTCCATGTGTACGGAAGATCACCGGTTTTTCCATGATCCCCTGGGAAATAGCTTTACCAACTTTTCCTCCCATATAATTACATTCAATCTGGGTCACCACCCCGTTTTTGATATGTTCGATAAGAGGTTCATGAATATCAAAAATCGAACTGGCATTTATGGTCAGATCCCGGATTCCCATAGCCGCCGCTTCCTCCAGGACCATATTCAGTACATAGTCGCCGTTGCGCATATGATGATGGAAAGATATAGTCATCCCGTCTTTGAGTCCGGCCTTTCCTATAGCCTCCCGGATGGTTCCGATCAATTTACTCATCTGCAGCCACCTCCGTATATCGCCTTTTCCATTTCCAGCACCTGCATAGCCCGTTTTACGATAGGCGCATCGATCATCTTGCCCCGAAGGGAAATGACCCCTTTGCCCTGACGTTTGCCTTCTTCAATGGCTTCCATCACATCATGAGCATACTCGATCTCCGCTTCTGTGGGAGAAAATACTTCATTGACAATGTCCACATGTCTGGGCGAGATCACCGCTTTTCCCGCGAATCCCAGACTTTTAGCAAACTCCGTATCCTTTCGCAGCCCTTCCATATCTTCCACATCGGTAAAAGGCGTGTCATAAGCCTCTATACCGCAGGCTCTGGCCGCGCATACCAGACGGGTCCTGGCATAGAAGATCTCCTGTCCTTCTTTTGTTCTCTTACAATGGAGGTCTGCTGTAAGATCTTCTCCTCCCAGAAACAGTCCTGCCACTCTGGGATCTGCGGAAGCAATATCAAATGCTTTTTCTACTCCCAGGGCGGTTTCGATCAGGGGAAGGATCTTTACAGTTCCTTGGGAAATCCCCTGTTTTTCTTCTACCTGTCCTATGTAATCAGAAATCTCCCGGATCATCTGGCCGCCGCTTACTTTGGTAGGCATGATCATATCAGGCTTCAGCGGGATCACCGCCTCCAGATCTTCCTTCCAGAATCCGGTCTCTGTGGGATTGATCCGGACCACAACCTCGCACTGGGCGTAAGACTGATATTTCAAGGCGTTTCGCACCAGTATCCTGGCAGCATCCTTCTCGTCAGGAGATACTGCATCTTCCAGATCAAAGATGATAGTATCTGCTCCCAGCGTATCTCCGTTTATCAGCATATTCGGGGTATTCCCCGGCAAAAACAACATGGTCCTCCTCATTCTTTTACAATGCCCCCTCTTTTCAGCGCAGTCTCCATACGGGCCCGTATCACACAGTCCAGAGCACCTTTGTCCTGAATAAATATTTTCCCTGTAGAAACATTAAATTCTTTTAAAGTATCCAGAACTGCCCCCCGGATGGCGTCCATATACTGATTTGCCACTATGGAATTGATTTCCAGTATCAGTTCCGTATCATCCGGCTCTACCTGGATAAACAGGTCGCTGGACTCCAGAGTCCCTGCTACTGCATTTTTTAAAATCTTCACAGGTATCCTCCTTTCCTTCCCCAAAACTTATTTGGCCGCGCTTCTGGAAACCTGAGACTGGGCCAGGATCCTGTTCTCCATTTCCACAGCCTTTTTTTCCAGTTCCGCTACTTCTTTTCCAATACTTTCTACATATTCCGGATCCTTAATAGATTCCAGATTGATCTTTACATTAAATCCTGCGCCTAAAACAGCCGTTCTGGCCATCATAGCTGCTACAAGGGCGTCTGTCACCGCTGTCTTATTTCCCTTTCTCACCATCGTCTCTGCATAAGGCAGGATACTGCAGGCTGCCTTAGCCACAGATAAGGGAACCGCTACCGCTGCCTTCAGCCCATTCTGCATAGCCTCTGTCCTGGCTGCTTTTTCCTCCTCTGTATCCTTTGGAAGGGTCAGTGCCTGCATATATTGGTCAAAAGATTCACTGTCTCTTTTAATATCCTCCAAAAGCTGGTCCCGAACCGGCTGCATAGCTTCTATAGCCGCCTTCATCTCCTCTTCAGCTTCTGCGTATTTTTTCTTTCCGATAGTCAGACCTGCTACCATTTCCGTAAGTGCTGCCGCCAGAGATCCAGCGAGGGCGGAAATACTTCCGCCCCCTGGTACTGGTTCATTAGAGGCTGTCTGCATGGCAAACTGTTGAATGGTCATATTTTTCATGGCATATACCTCTTATTTATTTTTTCATACACTTATTATAGTCTTGTCTCTAATACCTGTTTGGATTCAAAGCCTTCCAGACCTAAATAATATTCCGCACAGTCTACCAGAGCCTGAAGGGGGATCAGTCCTACCACTTCACTTCCCAATACATTGACGCCGTAACGTCTTGCTTCCATACGTACTGTTTCAAATACCGTATAAACAGAAGTCTTAGTATAATCTGTCAGGTTCATGGATACCTGGGCAATATTCCGGTCTTCCAGCATAACGCCCATAGCCTTGCAGTAACGGAATCCTCCTTTGATATGACGGATCTTGTCTGCGATCTTCTTTGCGATCTCCAGATTGGAAGTATCCAGATTGATATTATAAGCGATCAAAGGCATTCTGGCGCCGATGGCTGTAACGCCGCCTGTAGGATGGATGGTATCCGGGCCAAAATCCGGTTTCCACATAGGATCTTTCATCTTCTCTGCCATACCCTCAAACTGTCCCTGACGGATCTTTGCCAGATTTTCTCTGTGAGGAGCTGTAGCAGATTTTTCATAGAGGAAGAATGGCTGTCCAAATTTTTCAGAAGCTTCCTTAGCCACAGATTTTGCCAGGGCATCCGCCTCTTCGACAGTTGCATTTCTGATAGGGATAAAAGGAACCACATCCACACAGCCCATACGTGGGTGCTGTCCCTGATGTTTTGTCATATCGATAAGCTCTACTGCCTTTCCGATAGCTGCAACCATTGCCTGTCCCAAAGGCTCCGGCTCTCCGATAACAGTAACAACGCTTCTGTTGTGGTCTTCGTCAGAGCTGTAGTCCAGGAGTTTTACACCTTCTACATTCCGGAAGCAGTCAACGATCTTCTCAATTTTTTCTTTGTCTCTTCCTTCACTGAAATTTGGTACACATTCAATAATCTTATCCATGGTCCTGTTCTCCTTTATCTCTTATGCTATTCCATGTTTTATACCCATTTTTTGTGGTACACAGTTTCTCCGTTTTTGATTACGGTTTCGACCAGGTTGATCCCGGTATGATAAGGCAGATAATAAATAGAAGGATATTTGAGAAATACTATATCCGCCTGTTTTCCCGGCTCAATACTGCCGATCCTGTCTGCCCGGTCAACAGCCGCCGCTCCGTTAATGGTCAGGGCTGTGATCACTTCTTCTACAGACATGTTCATGTAAATACAGCCCAGCGCAATCAGCAGAGGAATGGAATTGGTAAAGCAGCTTCCCGGGTTCAGATCGGAAGCGATAGCCACTGCACAGCCTTCATCGATCATTTTTCTTCCCGGTGCATACTCCTCTTTCAGGCAAAAAGCCGTAGCAGGAAGAAGGGTGCTGATCACCCCTGCTTCCTTCATCTGCCGGATCCCTTCCTCAGAGGCCTTGAGCAGATGGTCTGCAGATACAGCGCCTACTCTGGCAGCCAGCTGGGCTCCTCCCAGAGGATACATCTCATCTGCATGGATCTTCAGTTTAAATCCCATCTCCCTGGCTTTTGTCAGATAATATTCCGAATCTTCAATATTGAAAACTCCCTGTTCTGTAAAGATATCTGCAAATTCAGCCAGATCTTCTTCCCGGACTTTCGGCATAACATTTCGGATCATCTCATCCAGGAACTCCCGCTCTTTGCCCTTCCACTGGGGAAGGACACTGTGCGGTCCCAGAAAGGTCCTTACAATGTCTACCGGATGTTCTTCATCCAGTTCTTTCATGACACGAAGCTGTTTCAGCTCCGTGTCACAATCCATACCGTAGCCGCTTTTGCCTTCTACGGTAGTGACTCCAAACTCCAGCATACGGTTCAGACGATCCCATCCGGCTGCTTTTAGTTCTTCTTTTGAAGCATCCCGGGTGGGGGTTACTGTGGCATTAATGCCTCCGCCTCTTTCCATAATGGACATATAGCTGTCCCCTTTTAATCTCCAGGAAAACTCGTCTGCCCGGTATCCGCCGAAGATAAAGTGCGTATGAGAATCTACAAATCCTGGAAGAACCGTTTTCCCGGAAGCGTCCAGGACTTCATATTCTTCCATATAGATCTTCTGATCCAGTTCTTCCGTGGTCCCTGCTTCTACGATCTTATCATCATGGATCAGCACGCCGCCGTCCCGTATCAGTCCGATATCCGCCATTTCCTTTCCGAATTTCGGTGCCTTTCCCCGGCAGGTAACCAGTTCAGAGGCATGACGTATATATCTTTTTTTCATTTTCCGCCTCCTGTTATGCAGCCGCGACTTAGTGATGTTTGTGATGATGAACTTCCGGAACTACATCTTTGCATACTCTCTCGATCAGCTCTTCGCTGGCCAGATACGGCATGGTAATATAGTCCTGTCCGTTTCTCTTCTGATTGTACTCAGCCACAGTCTCGATAGAATGTTCACATCTGCCCCAGCTTCTTCTGGAAACACCGATCATAGTATCCCACGGGATGGCTGCATTGATGATCTCGTCTACTCTCTCGCTGCCATCCAGTACCAGACCAAATCCACCGTTGATGGCTTTGCTGATACCTACGCCGCCGCCGTTATGGAGAGCTACCAGGCTCATGCCTCTGGCTGAGTTTCCTGCGTAGCACTGTACTGCCATATCTGCAGTAATATTAGAGCCGTCATAAATATTGGAAGTTTCTCTGTATGGAGAATCTGTTCCGCCGGTATCGTGATGGTCACGTCCCAGCATAACCGGACCGATCTCTCCGTTTCTTACCATTTCATTAAATTTCAGGGCAATGTCTCTTCTTCCCAGGGCATCCTGATATAAGATACGGCACTGGGTTCCAACTACCAGTTTATTTTTCTCTGCGTCACGGATCCAGATATAGTTATCTCTATCCTGGCTTCTTCTGTTAGGATCGATCACTTCCATAGCCGCATGGTCGGTCTTTCTCAGATCTTCCGGTTTGCCGCTTAAGCAGCACCAGCGGAAAGGTCCGTATCCATAATCAAAAAGCTCTGGTCCAAGGATATCCTCTACATAAGACGGGAAGATAAATCCTTCGCTGGTATCCTCGCCGTTTTTGGCAATATCTTTTGCGCCTGCGTCAAATACAGCCTTCATAAAGCTGTTGCCATAATCGAAGAAATAAGCGCCTCTTTCTACCAGTGTCTTGATCAGATGATAATGTTTGATCAATGTCTGGTCTACCAGTTCGCAGAAACGGTCCTTATCATTTGCCAGCATTTCCGTTCTCTCTTCAAAAGTAAGACCCTGCGGGCAGTAACCGCCGTCATAAGGCACATGGCAGGAAGTCTGGTCAGACAGCAGCTCGATCTTAATATTGTTATCCACCGCATACTGGAGGAGATCCACAATGTTTCCATGGTACGCAATGGAAATGGTTTCTTTCTTATCCATGTATTCCTGAGCAACTCTAAAAGCTTCCGCAGCGTCCTCGATCACCAGGCTTACCCAGCCCTGATCGTGACGGGTCTTGATCCTGGAGGCATCTACTTCCGCAACAATACCTACGCCTCTGGCAATTTCAATAGCTTTTGGCTGAGCGCCGCTCATGCCGCCAAGTCCGCTGGTCACAAAAAGATGTCCTGACAGATCTCCATGTTCCGGAACTCCTAAGAACTTACGTCCTGCATTCAGGATGGTATTGAAAGTACCGTGAACAATTCCCTGCGGTCCGATATACATCCAGCCGCCGGCTGTCATCTGGCCATAAGAAGAACAGCCCATAGCCGTAGCTTTCGCCCAGTCTTCCGAATTATCAAACATACCCACCATAAGCCCATTGGTGATGATTACCCTGGGGCTGGATTCATGAGATTTGAACAATCCCATAGGATGTCCGCTCATCATGACTAAGGTATGATGATGAGTCAGCTTCTCCAGATATTTCTTGATCAACTGATACTGCATCCAGTTCTGGCATACCTGTCCGGTCTCTCCATAGGTAACCAGTTCATAAGGATAAAGAGCCACTTCATGATCCAGATTATTGTCGATCATTACCTGGAAGGCTTTTCCTTCGATACATTCTCCCTTGTATTCATCAATAGGTTTTCCATAAATCCGCTCCTTCGGCATGAAACGGTATCCATAAATACGGCCTCTTGTCAAAAGCTCATCTAAAAATTCGGGAGCCAACTGTTCGTGAAGTTCTTCCGGCACATATCTCAAAGCATTTGCTACTGCAAGTTTAATCTCTCTTTTATTCAGTGTCAGTTCTCTTTTCGGTGCTCTTCTCACGCCCTCTTTAAAAGTGGGGTACTCCGGGAGCACCGGATCCAGCTTAATTACCATTGCTTTTCCGATTTCCGCATTGTTCATTTTTCATCGTCTCCTTTACTTTTTTTACGATTGTACCATTGCTACAGTCTAAAAAACGTCTATTCCCGTCATGGTTTTCTCTTATTTTCGCAATTATTTTTGGCGATTTTCACTTATTTTTCTTCTTTAATCTACCATAATAAAGTGATTTTATACAAAACTCATCCCACCGTACTATACCTGTCCCGTTTTCAAATTACGATCAGGCACTAAAACAGAGCGAACAAAGAAAACCTCTATATTTTTTTTACATTTCTGCCCTACATAAAAATCCCCCTGGCACCATGATAAAACATTCTGTCTATCATGTTGCCAAGGGGCAACGATCCATCAGCCGCGGCGGTAGACTTTTGTCTCGTAACCTTTGAGCACTGCCTGGCCCTGTATCTTTTCTTCTGTATCCATATCCACCACAGGAGCTTTTAACACGATCCTCTGCTCCATGGGAGAATAATTCAGCACCATAAGATACTGTTTTCCATCTTTTTCTCTTACACAAAGTTCACAGTCCTGCGGCAGTTCCGCAAGGTCTTTAAAAACTGACAAAACTCCCGTATAGTCCAGGAAATCCTTTATATTTTCTCTGGTAAAAGTTCCTCCAAAATGAAGGACTTTTCCTTTTTCCCACTGGTGTTCCACTAAAGCCGGACGGCCCTGATAGTAATTGGAGGAATAAGAAGCCAGGACTTTTGTTTCCGGTCCCGCTGCCAGTATATCATTGAAAATCCCTGTTTCCACCTGTTTTCCATTCCAGTCCATAGAGACCTGATCATCTGCCGGTCCTACAAAAGTAAATTCTTCTACTGTGGATCCAGTGATATCTTTTAATGGTCCGGGCATAACATCCATGACACATTTTCCTGTCTCGTCTTTCAGTCCGGTACGTGCTCCCAGGATCAAGCATCCTCCCTGCTCCACATAGCTTTGTAAAAGCTGTGCTTTTTTCTCCGATAAGATCATAGGATGTGGATAGATCAGCACCGGATATTTCAGAAGTTCTTCCGTTTCCGTAGAATCCAGGAGATATACATAGTCCATAGGAGTGTGGCTTAACTGGGCGCCGATAAAGATCTCCTCTTCACTGCTCCACGCCAGTCTCTGGTGCCATTTATCTACCTGGGCATCCCAGATATTGCTGTAATCTCTCACTACACCGAAGGCCGCCTTATACTCGGCTCCTGTGATCTCTCTGATCTTTTCTACCCGGTTGTGGATCTTCTTTACTTCAGCCAGTTTCCGGTTATCCCGATTGTCATAATCCAGGATGCCATGCCAGTAGATCTCTGTTCCCATGGTGCAGGTACGCCATCTGAAAAAGCTCACATAATCTGCGCCATGAGCGATACTCTGCATAGCCCACAGCATCATCTGTCCCGGTTTTGGAGCCGGCGCTTCCAAACGGGTATTCCAGCCATTAGCCCCTGACTGCTGCTCCATGATCCCGAAATGAGGACAGATAGAACGTACCTCGGTCAGTTTATCACTCCATCTCCTGTCATTGAGATTTTTTGAATGCTTTGGATCCTCAATGAGACAATATGCAAAATTCGGATAAGAATCATAGGTATAAACATCCAAGGCTGTATCTGTCATTTCGTGATTGTCCAGGTTCTGGAACATACCATTTGTAGTAATAAAATCCCCCGGCTTGATATATTTTCTCAAAATGTCGCTCTGCATTTTACAGAAACTAATAGCACTGTCAGATATAAAGCGGATATAATCCAGCATTTCATGAGGGTTTGTAGAATTATGTATAGTCAGTCTTGGAACATAAACCTGTTCCCACTGGGTATATTCCTGATTCCAGAATACAGCTCCCCAGGCCTTATTCAGTTCTTCCAGAGTACCGTATTTCTTTTTCAGGAATTCCCGGAACGCCAGGGTATCGCTGTCAGAATAAAATTCTGCTGCCTCACAGTTGATCTCATTATCGATCTGCCAGCCTATAACACTTTTATGAGGTGCGTAATGTTCCCCGAATTTCTCTACGATCCTGGCACTGAGTTCCCGGTATACCTTGGAATTATAATTATAATGGCGGCGCATACCGTGACGGTACTTGGCACCGTCGATCCGGCAGTTTAAGACTTCCGGATATTTGTCTGTCAGCCAGGCTGGAGGCGTGGCCGTAGGAGTCCCAAAGATCACTTTAATCTCCGTCTGAGCTGCAACCTCCAGAAAATCATCAAAAAAGTCAAAGGTAAATTCTCCTTCTCTTGGCTCCACCTTATTCCAGGCAAACTCCCCGATGCGGATGGTGTGAATGCCGTTTGCCAGCATCCTGTCCAGATCTTCCCTCCACAGTTTTCTGTCCCAGTGTTCCGGATAATAGCAGGTCCCCAGGGACATTTCCTTCCATTGATAGTTTTGTGCTTTTCTCATAATACCTCCCTGTCTGTTTTCCTGTTTCCTTCTTTAAGAGGAATGGAAAACTGAATTTCTGTTCCTTTATTTTTCTTGCTTTTTATATACAGTTTGCTTTTTTCACCATAACATAAAATAAGCCTTCTGTATACATTTTTTATTCCAATAGATTTACTTGTATCATTCTCTTCACACTATGTCCGTTTTTTCTTTTAATTATCAACTTTTGCACAATACAGGCACAAAAAAACTGCCGCAGCAAGTCATTTTCCCGCTTATTGCGGCAGTTTTTCTTAAAGTTTCCGGTTCTGCTTATTCTTTATTGCCCCTCTGATGAATTAAAGCTCCGCCCTGCAGATCCCCAATCTGCTTTGGCTGCGTGCTGCAACTCTGATTCCCTCTTTTGTATTCCACTGCTTAATCACGCCCAACTCATGTGGACCTAACACAACATCTCCGATCAATATCTCACCTTTTCTGACGTATATTGCCAGGAAATTTTCGTCTTTCTCCGGTACAATCTTCCATTCCTGTCCGCTCTCCAGACACAGCGCTTCCATCCTTCCTCTCGCCCCGTTTTTCAGCATAAGATTAAAGTCTATCACTTTCCCATAGCTGACCGTAGGCACTCCTCCGTCAAAGTGATCCACTTCATAGGGTTCCAGGGAAACTTTTTCATTCTCTCCGTGGATCATATCCAGATGTCCCTGAAAGATCATCAGATATCGCTCTACTCCAGGCAGGCTCGTAAATTCTGACTGGTCCACTTCCACTGTGGCGCTGCTGATACGCAGTTGAAAATTTCCGGCTTTATAATCTCCATTTTCCGGATACAGATACAATTCTGTGGTATCTCCTCCAGACCACTTGGAAACTTTATAGTCCTTCTCTGTTCTTACTATTATATTGTCATTCATCTATAGACCCCTCCTATACTTTTTTTCTGATTGATCGCTAAAGCCGCAAGTATCCGCCAGATACAGCCCGGCGGATTGTTACCGCTCCAGGCAAAATGCCAGCACCTTATTCAAATAAGGCCTTAATATATCATTTCCACATCTGTAAATCTCATGTTTTGCTCCGGGCACCCGGATGAATTTTCCCTTTGGCAGCCGGCGGATCAGCTTTTCCTGGGCTTTATTGTAGACCAGAGTGTCCCTCTCCGCCTGAAAGAGCGTCACCGGCACCGTAATCTTTTTCCAGGAACGTCCTAATATTTCCCGAGTCATCCGGTAAGCCTCCAGCCCCCACTGATAGCTGGCTCCATTGTTCTGAAAATCAGGGACGCTCCGTCTTTTCTCATAATAATAATCAAATCTTGCTCTGGAAAGACTGGAACTGTCCTCAAAAGTTTCATCATCCCGGAATCCATGCTGCCCCAGAGCATAAGCTTCTCCTTGCCCCAGGGAACACATAAAAAAGGAAGCTCCGTAGGCGATCACCGGAGGGATATTTCCCGTACGGTGGAGGATCATAGGCGCATTCAGAATCCCCTTTTGAAATTTTCCAGGATTTTCCGCCAGTGTCACGGCGGCGACAGCTCCCCCCATAGAATGTCCGAAGAGCATCAGCGGCAGCCCCGGGTTCTCTTCCCGTACTCTATCGGCCACATAACTCAGATCTTTTACATACCGCCAGAAAGTGTCGATATGCACTTTCCAGGGATCTTTTGTCAGACGATAAGAACGGCCATGTCCGCAGTGTTCCGGAATGTATACGGAAAATCCCGCCTGATAAAAATACCAGGCCAGCTCTTTATATTTTTCCGCGCTCTCGCAGAAACCATGAGAGATCAGGATCACTCCCCTGGCTTCTTTCTGATGGAGAGAAAGACAGAAGATCTCTCTGTCTTTTTCCCTGGCGTACCAGCTTTCTCTCCCCCAGGCGTCAAAGCAGGGTTCTACAAAGTTTTTCATTTCTTCCGGAAAATTCTTTTCATTTAAAAGTTTCAAATCATTCTCCCCTTTCTATGTCAAAAGCTTCAAAAGGACAGGGTATATTTCTGAGAAAATACAGGAAATAAGTCAGGGCCAGCATATCTGCGCTTCCTCCCGGACTGATATTTTTCTTTACAAAATATGCATCTAGGTCGGGAAGCATTTCCAGCTGTTCCCTATATCCTGCAGTTTCTAAAAAAATCTTTAGTTTTTCCTGTATCCTCAAAACGGTATCATAATCTGAACGTATGATCATATTGGTATCTTCCACAGAAGAAATATACTGGAGGAGTGTAAGAAGTCCGGCCTCGTTCATACTGTATCCTTCTTCCCGTAGTTTTTCAAGATAAAAAAGTCCGTGCTCCAGAACATGGGGAAATCCTCTGGCTGCTTCTCCCCGTATCCCTTTTATCCCATAACGGATATATAACTTTTCCCCGTGAGTTTCAGGAGCTCTTTTTTTCAGTTCTTTATAATCTCCCATCAGATTTTCAGTCAGCTTCCTGGATATTTCACCCAGGATCCTGGGAAAATCCTCGTTTCTGAAATCATTTTCTGGTCTTCCTGCTATATATCCTGCGCAGCAGCAAAGGATCCCCCCGGAAAAGATCATCCCTTTATGAGGATTCGTTCCCTTTGCCGCCTTTTTCATGGCCTTCTCTCCTTCCCTGCCCAGGATCCTCAGCCTTTCAAAAAGGTTCGGCAGCTCTTCTCTCTCCTCTGCAAACTCCAGGCCTTCTCTGGCGCAGGATACAAAATAGGGGGTCAGCGCATAGGCGCTGTCTGCAAAAGTCATCAGATCCATGTCCCGGTGGGCGCCATTATGGATCCGGTCCACAAGTCCGGGCTTTAATGTAGTGTTTACTTCGTAAAGAAGAGCTTTCTGCATAAGCAGGCCCATATGAGAGGCCATTCTTTCTATATAAAAGTTTTCCATCATCTGAACTTCCCGGCGGAACACTTCTTCAGCGCTGTGTTTTCTGGAACGGCTGCACAAAAAAGCCGGACCGCCGCAGATGAGACACTTTCTTTCCGGAAATCCCAGTTCCTGCCTGGAAACTTTCTCTCCCCTTCTGTCCAGTACATCAAAGTCAAAAAGTCTTCCCAAAGGATGTTTTTCTTCCGCCACAGTAAGGTTTCTCTTGACTTTTTCCGGGGGCAGGTTCAGCAGGTAAAAGCCTTCCAGCCCTGTATTCTCCCGGTTTTCCCTGCTTTGGAGGATCTCCCCTCTTTCCTCCTTTACCATCCGCCGGATCAGTCTGTCCCCGATTTCCAGAAGCCACCCGGCAAAGGGAAATACTTTTACCGGTCCCGGGATATTCAGGGTAAAACTGATCAAAGAAGTTCCCTGTTGCTCCAAAAACTCTCTCTGTATTTCTCCCCTCTTTTCTCTCGCATCCAAAATTTCTCCCAGAGAGGCCTCCTGCCCCTTAGTCCAGAATTCAAGTTTCATCTGTCTTCTCCCTGTTTCGCAGTTTTTCTCTGAGCGCTTTTCCCTCATGGGAAAGCAAATAGGTATAGGTAGTTTCCGGCACCAGTTCTTTCAGACCTTCCCAGTCTCCTTCCAGAAATTTTTTCCGGACAAAGGTCGCACTGATCACCTGCTCTCCGTTCCTGCACCGGGGGATCTCTCTTACCTCTATTCCATATCGGGGAAGGATTTTCTTCATCTCCTCATTATACACCCTTGTAATTTCTGAAAAAGGCTCCTCCCCCACATAGCGGCAGTCAATATGGAAAGCTTCTTTAAAATAAGTTCCAAAAATCTTCAGATCCAGCAGCACCGCCTCACCGGAGGCCTTTGCTTTGTCCTTCAGAAAATAGTCCGGAAATGTGGCGTGAGAGATCAGATAATCAGAGCTTCCGTGAACATAGACGTTTTTCAGATCACTGCAGCCCTTTTTTACCAGTTCCATTCTTATCTGTGCCGGAAATTCCGAAGCATCCTCAGACAGCACAAAGACATGAAGGATCTCGCACTGTTTGGCCCCCTGCCGGATCAGATACCGGTGTCCTTTAGTAAAGGGATTGGCATTCATAACTATAGCCCCTGTCTTCAAAGAAAAACGATTTTCATAAGGAGCCGCTTCCTTCCTCAGATATTCTCTGATCCCGTCCTTTTTATTTTCCATAAGCAGCATGTCCCTGGTATCCATGACAGGCCAGAATCCCAATTCCTGAAAATACCCCTGATTCCCCGGCTTTGTAAATACAAACAGATGGGGGATCCCCTCTTCCCACGCATTTTTCATAAGGGAAGACATCAGTTTTACCATCAGGCCTTCGCCCTGAAACTGTGGATCCACAGCAATGCATTTGAGTATATTGCCCTGCCGGGATCCACAGGCTGCAATCTTTCCCTCTCCGGTATACAGTATCACAGAATACTGAATCTTTTCATCAAGATCCAGTCCCTGCCGTTCCAGAAAGGATCTCATTTTCTCCAGTTTTCTTCCCAGGAAAGGCCGTCCCTCCTCCTGATAAAAAGTAAATCCTTCCATGTCATTCCCCTTTCTCCTAAACTAATATGATTCTACCATATCCTGCACCAAACAGCAAAGCCTCTTATTGCCATTGGCGTCCTGTCCTGTTTTAAAAAAATACGGGTTCTTCTTCCATGTTTTCGTATATGGAAAATTTTTGTGGACAAGACTATTTTATTAGGATATTATAGGAGAGCAATTCTTTAAAAACCAAAAAGAAAGTGAGACTGATAATCATGTTAACGGATCTTATCAACGGACTGAGCGACCTTCTTTACAGCTATATCCTGATCATCCTCCTTCTGGGTACAGGAATCTATTTCACTTTTAGAACACGTTTCGTACAGTTCCGTCTTTTCATTGAATCCATCCGCGTGGTGGCCCAGCCCGGAGATGATGAAAACGGGCTCTCCTCCTTCCAGGCGCTGATGGTATCCACCGCCTCCCGGGTAGGAACAGGAAACATTGCCGGGATCTCAACTGCCATCTGTCTGGGAGGACCAGGCGCCGTATTCTGGATGTGGCTCACCGCCATTTTAGGAAGCGCTTCCGCCTTTATCGAAAGTACCCTGGCACAGATCTACAAAAAACGGGCGGAGGACGGAAGTTCTTACGGCGGCCCTGCATACTATATCCAGGCTGCTCTTAAAAAGCACTGGATCGGAGCCTTATTTGCCATATTCCTGATCCTGACCTACATGGGCGGCTTTAACCTGGTGGCTTCTTTCAATATTGCAGACTCCTTCCGGGCTTACAGCTTTTTTGATGAATCCTTCACCCCTCTGCTTGTAGGTGTGATCCTGGCTCTGGTCTTTGCTGCGTGCATCTTTGGGGGAAGCAGGCAGATTTCCAGGATCACAGAAGTTCTGGTTCCTTTTATGGGGATCTTCTATCTGGCTGTAGCCCTTTTTGTGACGGTGACTCACTATACTCTGATCCCGAAAATGTTCTCCGACATTTTTTCCAATGCTTTTGACATCCGGGCAATCTTCGGAGGATTTACAGGTTCCTGTGTTATGAATGGTATCAAAAGAGGACTTTTTTCCAATGAAGCCGGCGTAGGATCAGCCCCTAATGCAGCGGCCAGCGCTGCTGTGTCTCATCCGGTAAAGCAGGGACTGGTACAGATGCTTTCCGTATTTATCGACACCATCCTGATCTGTTCTGCCACCGCCTGCCTGCTTCTTTGCTCCGGCGTGGCTCCAAGCGAAGAGCTAAAAGGCATGCCCTGGGTCCAGGCGGCCGCTTCTGAGTCTCTGGGCGGCTTCGGTACGGTGTTTATCACCGTGGCTCTGTGCCTTTTTGCCTTTACCACACTGATCGGTAATTTCTATTATGCAGAAATGGGACTGAAATACCTCTGCGGCAAAACTCCCGGAAAGGCTCTTCTCAATCTTTTCCGTATTATTGCCGCCTTGATCGTGCTGGCAGGAGCTGTTATGGAATTCGGCCTGGTGTGGAGCACTGCTGATGTACTTATGGGCTTTATGGCCCTCATCAACCTGCCGGTTATCCTGCTGCTTGGAGGTACCGCTATCCGGTGTATGAAGGACTATGTGAGACAGAAAAAAGAAGGACGTAACCCGGTATTTAAGGCCGCGGATATAGGATTAAAGGAAAAAACAGATTTCTGGGATTAAAAGAAGAGCTTCCTCTTTCTCCACCCACATAAAAGAGCTGCTTACAGGAAATCCAATAAGATTTCAAGTCCTGTAAACAGCTCTTCTTTTTAAAACAACAGATTCAGCAGTCCGATCACAAAGCCGATAACAGCTCCGAGATTTACCACTGCATTTAATTCTTTTTTCATTATGCCAAGAAGCACTTCTTCCACTTCCAGCACATCCATCTGATTTACCTTTTCCTCTACGATCCGGTCGATATGGAAGCTCTCTGCCAGTTCTCCTGCTTTTTCCTCTGCCAGGCGGGTATAGATTCTTTCCGCCAGCTGACGGATCCTCTCTTCTCCCAGAGGAATATTCTCAAACCATTGGCAGATAGGGCGGTTTTCTGCCGCAGCGATCTCTCCCACCACAATCGGATGTATCTTATCTCTTCCGTTTTCCCGGATATATTCTCCCACTTTGTCGCCGATAGGCTCCGCAACGGATTTGATCAGATCGTCTTTTAAAAACATGGATACCATCGTACCCTGGAATTTTTCCCTGATCTCCTTTGCGCCTTCTTCGGCAATGATCTTACCCACATCCAACTGTTCCAGACCATGGTTGATCTTCTCTGTGATAAAATCCTCCAAATGTCCCCGCATAGCTTCGTAATCTTCCACGGTCATGTACTGTTCCAGAAAAGTTTCCAGAGAGTCCTGGCTGTGCTGGACCTCCTGGATACCTTTCACCACTCCGTCCAGGATCCTATCTTTCACTTCCCCGGACAGGAGCATTTTCCGGAGGTCTTCTCTGGTAAGGAGTTTTTCTCCCACCGCCTTCCCCAGAGCTTTTGCCAGTCTGGGCTTCCCTTTTGGAATGATCCCCGGGGTAAAAGGAAGGGTCCGTCCCCCGATCTTCACCGGTTTTAAAGGACGAAACAACATCTTAACTGCTATATAATTGGTAAAATAACCGATCACCGCTCCAATAACCGGTCCTGCTAATATTTCGATCACACTCATATATCGTCCTTCTTATCTCCTGCCGAAAAGCTTTTCCCTTACCTGTTCCCAAAGCCGGATCAGAAAATAATCATAGGCCTGGTCAAATAAAAAAAGAGCCACCTGTCCGCCGGCAGCGAATACCAGCAGCAGTATGCCGGATACTTTTCCCGCGAAAAGCAGCTTTGGAAAAAGAAACAGCGCCGGCAGATACATCAGATTAAAAATGATCAGTTTTCCAAGGATCAGCAGCAGTCTGCGGTTCTTCCAGCCTGGATGATTCCCCAGGAAATGCCAGAGAAATTCCACACCCAGCACATAGATCCCCATCATAGCGTAAGTAATGCAGTAAAGTTTCTGAGGTGCCAGCAGCCCTCCCAGGATCAGACATCCCAGGAAAAAGGCCAGGCCGTAACGGAGATCAAACTCCCTGATGATGACACCGATGAGGAAGGCGGCTGCCGCCAGGAAAAACAGGGTATTAAAATCCAGGATGCCGCTTAGTATGATCAGCACAACGGCAAAAGCCATAAGCAGCCCGGATACCGCCATTTTTCTTGTATTTACATGCATGAACAAAGATCTCCTCCCATACACTCACAGAGCTGATCCGCAATACAAAGATCACAGCACATATTTCCGGTACCGCAGGAAGTTCCTCCGGCACCGCCTCCGTAATAGCCGCCGCCCTGATACCGGTTGCTGTTCCACTGAAGCCGGTTTACCAGATTCGCATATTCCGGGTTTCCCGGATCCATGCTCTGGGCCTGGCGGGCCAGATTTAAAGCATTGACATTATTTCCCATTCCCATATTTGCGCAGGCGCTGAGATAATACCACTGGGCATTCCGGTTCTGCATCCTGGAAAGCACATTCAGCGCCTGCTGATACTGCCGTGCATTGATATAATTATAGACCGCCTGGAACTGGAGATTCTCTTCGCTGGAAGCTGTGTTCTGGTAACTGCTGCTGTTTCCATAGCCTTCATAGCCGCTCTGGTAACCGCCGTCCCTTTCTTTCATGATCTGATCATAAGCTTCCTGAACTTCTTTAAACTTTTCTTCCGCCAGATCTGCCAGCGGATTGTCAACATAAGAATCCGGGTGGTACTTTCTGCTCAGGTCCCGATAGGCCTTTTTGATCTCATCATTAGAGGCGTTTGGTGAAACGCCTAATACTTCATAAGGATTATTTACCATTTTTTTCTTGACTCTCCTGTCTTTCTTTTTGTATTTTCTGATATTTTGTCCAGACACCTCTGTAAAGGATATTCCGCAGGATCTCCACATCCTGGATACAGGGCAGTTTTTCAAAAGCCCCTGCGGCTTCTCCCATCATCATGAGCAGCATCTGGCGTACCGTCTGTTCATACTCTTCTTCGCTTCTGCAGTTTTCTCTGGTAAGCTTCAGAGGATTATAAGCCCCTGACTCTCTGTCTTTGGGCAGATCATCATAGGCATCCATGATATAAATAAATTTTCCAAGATAGAATCCGAACTTACGAAGATTCTCTTCCCAGAAATCTTCCCGGATCACAAAAAGCTCCTCCATCAACGCCCCGAAAGCTCCTGCCACCATATCCACATCCATGAGCCTCTGTTCTTCATAAACAGCAAGCTGTCTCAGCTGCTTTTTGATGACTCTGGCCTGCCTTGGATATTCTGCGCAGATCTGGGCCGCTTTCTTCCTGAACAGGTGGATCCCTGCGATCCCTGCCAGACTTTTATCGTCCTTCCAGTCATCCTCAAACTTAAAATAGGTCAGAAGAATATTCATCTTTGCCCCGTATTCCGATATATCATTCTGGATCATAGGGATCTTTTTTACCGGGTGCAGAGGGCAGTGGGAAGGAAATTCCCGATCCTCTGTTTCATAAAGAGACGAAAGAAGAAGGATCAAAAAAGTCATATCATAAGTAAGGGTCATCCTTCCCCTAAATCCATACTCTTCTTTCAGTGTCCGGCACAGCCCGCAGTAATATGCCTTATACCTGTAAAATTCTTTAACCTTCAGTTCCGGTTTATCTATCATTACATATCCAAACATTTGTACTGGACCTTTCTGCAGATATCCTGCCTCTGAAATGTGCCGCAGCCTTTGTGCTCCCGGCGCCATCACATTGTCTCATTATACTATAAGTCCTTTTAAATTGCCATCTTTTCTTTCCATTGACGCTGACCATTTTTTCCGCTATACTGTTGAGAAGGTTTTACCGGATTTATCCGTTTTATACGAAAGAGGTGTCAGATTTTATGGAAAATAATATCAATCAGAAATTCGACCTTCAGGACAAACTGGATATCAGTTCCCCTGAAAAATTTATAAAAAATACCGACCACTTTAATTCACTGATGATGCGGTATCGGTGCGCGATCCGGGAGATCCGTACAAAACTGGAAGTCCTCAACGACGAATTTTCCATCAAGTACAACCGGAACCCTATTTCTTCCATCAAAAGCCGCATCAAGACTCCCCTGAGCATCTACAACAAACTTCAGCGTCTCGGATACGACTTTACCGAACAGAACATTGAAGAGCAGCTAAATGATGTGGCCGGTATACGTGTGATCTGTTCCTTTATCGATGATATTTATATCATGGCAAAACTACTGTCAGACCAGGATGATATCACCGTGCTGCGCATAAAGGATTATATCCAGAATCCCAAAGACAACGGCTACCGCAGCTATCATATGATCGTGGAAATCCCTGTATTCTTCGCCGAGGGAAAGACTCCTATGCGGGCGGAGATCCAGATACGCACCATTGCCATGGACTTCTGGGCCAGTCTGGAGCATCAGCTCCGCTATAAAAAAGACCTTGGCAGCAATGAACAATATCAGTTGATCAGCCGTGAATTATATGACTGCGCCTGCACCATCACTGCCGTGGACAAACAAATGCAGAACATCAAAAACCTTATCCAGGAATACAGCGAACTTACTCCCCGATAAAGGCGTCCAGCAGTTTTTCGTTTGCAGCATAATAATCCTGGATCTCTTCCTTCTGACTCAGTCCGCTTTCCTCATCTAAATTACGCAGAGCAACCATGAAATCTGCTGCGGACTGAGGGCTCCCCGCCTCCTGATATCCCTTGCAGTCTGCAATCTTTACATAATCCTCTTCATTTTCCGGAAAAACTCCCTGATCCTTATAGTCCTCAAATTTTTCCTGGTTCAGGAAGAAGATCATGCTGGTACCTTCCTGTATATCTACAATAAATCTGGTCTGCATAGCCGCAAATACCTGTGGATCATAGCCTTCCTCTCCATCGCCTGGACAACTGTAGTCAGAAATCTGTACATGGACCTCTCCATCGCCGTTCAGATCCTCTCCATGTTCTTCAAACCACTGCTGGAGAGCCATGCTGTCATCGGAGGATATTCCATAGTTTCCAAGGAACGCTATGCTGTAGTCATAATCAATCTTTGTTACCATATCCTTGATAAAAATGATCACAAAAAACAGGATAAAAGCGCCGATCAGCACATGAAATTTGTAATAGTAGAAAAAGTTATCGATCTTTTTCTTTTTTTCTTCTGAAAGTAATTCTGATTTCTTCATTCTTCTGCTTCCTTTTCTCTATTGTAATGTCACTGGTAAAAATTTTAACACTTTCCTGTGAACAAAGGAAGTCCAACAAGTAAAATTTATGAGATTTTAATATTCTTTTCAGAAGAAACAGGGAGCATATCACACTTGCGATAGCTCCCTGTTTCTTCTTTATCCTGTCTTATATCTGAATTTTCGATCAGTCACTTGCCTGGATGGCGTCATATCCGGTTTCTTTTGTACGGATTTTTAAAGCAGACTTAATCTCGTAGCTGAAAATTTTTCCATCGCCGGTCTCTCCGGTATAGGCAGCCTTCTGGATAGCCTCAATAGTTTTCTTCTCCCATTCCTCGGAAGACACTACGATCTCAAATTTAATCTTTGGCTGCATCTGCATATCTACCTGCATACCTCTGACGATCTCTTTATATCCTCTTTGTATTCCAACGCCCATTACCTGGGACACTGTCAGTCCGTTTACTCCGATCTCATCCAGAGCCGCCTTTACGTCTTCGAATTTTTCTTCTCTGACCATTGCTTCTATCTTAATCATCATCTTTCTTCACCTCACCTTACTGATCCAATCCGTTAAAGCTTGGATATGCACTTTCTCCATGCTGTGAAATATCCAGGCCGACCTGTTCTTCCTTAACCGTCACACGAAGAGATGTGATCGCTCTTACGATCGCCGCACAGATCAGAGTCCCCACTACTGCTACTGCAATGGTGATCACGATCCCAAGGATCTGAGCCAGGAACAGCCGGGTCTCTCCAAAAGCCAGTCCATTCCACTGAGCTGTATCGTTAATAGAAGACATACCGAAAATACCTGTTGCGATGCCTCCCCAGATACCGCCAAGTCCATGGCATCCAAATGCATCTAAGGCATCATCGATCTTCAGTTTCTTCTTGATCAGTTTTACGCCAAAATAACAGATCGGGCTTACCAGGCCTCCGATAATGAAAGAAGACCAGATAGGTACAAAACCAGCGCCTGGAGTAATTGCCACCAGTCCTACTACAAGGCCTGTAGAAGCGCCTACCAAAGTCGGCTTTCTGTCCATGATAACGTCCAGCAGCATCCACACCAGCAGAGCCATAGCGGAAGCAATAGCGGAAGTCATAAATGCATGAGCGGCAAGGCCGTCTGCTGCCAGAGAACTTCCTGCATTAAATCCGAACCAGCCGAACCACAGCATTGTGGCGCCAAGTACTACAAAAGGTATATTGTGAACACGGTATACTGTCATCTCATAGCCCCTACGTCTGCCAAGAAGAATGGCCATTGTCAGAGCGCTGACGCCGGAACTGATATGGACCACGTTTCCTCCTGCAAAATCCACAGAACCGATGGAAGCCAGGAATCCGCCTTCGCCCCATACCATGTGAGCCAGAGGATAATATACAACAATTGACCATAAAATAATAAACAGGAACAACGCCTTAAACCGCATACGGCCTACCAGAGCACCGGTTAAAAGCGCCGGGGTGATCACCGCAAACATCATCTGGAACGCACAGAATACAAGATGCGGAATCGTATCTGCATAAGGACCGGCTTCCATTCCTACTCCATTTAAACCAAACCAGCGGAAATCTCCGATAATGCCGCCGTGGTTTCCGCCAAACGCCAGGGAATAACCAAACAGGCACCACATTACAATGGTAAGACCCATGATCGCCACACAGGCCATCATAGTATTGACTACATTTTTTCTCCTTACAAGGCCTCCGTAAAAGAATGCCAGGCCGGGGGTCATAAAGAACACCAGCGCAGCTGAAATGATCATAAAAGCAGTATCTCCACTATTCATAAACTCTCACTTTCCTTTCTCCTCCCAGAGTCTCCCTGAGGGCAGAAAGACTCCGTTATATTTTCTTTTTCATCTGTCAGCACACAGGCTGTACCTGATGAGGATCGTTTTGATCGGATTGTTACTGCGCAGTGTTTCAATACTACGGAAACTTTCATTTCCGAAAAAAGAAAAGGCGTTCAAAATACTTCTGTATTTCAAACGCCTTCGTTTTAACGAGTTTTAGTCTAGCACAGTGTTAATAAAAAAGCAAGCATTTTTTTATATTTTCTTTATAATTCAGCCATGTGCCGTAAAATATCTTCTGTATTTCTGAAATTTTGTAACTCTTTTCCAGAAACCGCATATGCTGAATGGAGAGATTTTCATGGAGCAACGGACATATGGCTTATAAAATTATGATCGATGCCGGACACGGGGGAACGGATCCTGGCGCCGTATATGACGGACGTCAGGAAAAAGATGATTCTCTTCGTCTGGCTCTTGCAGTGGGAGATATTTTGTCAAAAAACGGCGTAGATGTAGAATATACACGCACAAGTGACGTTTATCAGACGCCTTTTGAAAAGGCCCAGATCGGAAACGCCGCTGACGCTGACTTTTTTATTTCCTTTCACAGAAACTCCAGTCCCAGTCCCAATCAGTACAGCGGTGTGGAAACCCTGGTCTACGATCAATCCGGACAGAAGCTGGATATGGCCCAGAATATCAACGGAGCTTTAGGTGAACTGGGATTTCGGGAACTGGGCGTTAAATCCCGCCCCGGACTGGTAGTTCTAAGAAGAACGAAAATGCCGGCTGTTCTCATCGAGGCTGGTTTTATTAACAGTGATGAGGATAACCAGATCTTTGATTCCCAGTTCCAGGATGTGGCCCAGGCAATCGCCTCGGGGATCCTTGGGACTTTAAATGAAGAAACTGTGGAAAACCCGGAAAATTCCCAGGAAATATTCTACCGGGTACAGACAGGGAGTTTCCGGGAGCGGGCCAATGCGGATAATCTCCTTTATGAACTGGAAGATCAGGGCTTTCCCGCCTTTATCCTTCGGGAAGACGGTCTGTACAAGGTACAGGTAGGCGCTTTTAAAAATCTGGAAAATGCGGTGAAGATGGAACGTGCCCTGCGAAATGCCGGATACAGCACCTGGATAGACGCGGCGCCTGCCTCCTACTGATACCGGGCCACGGACAGACTGCGCTTCAAATCGAGTAGGGGAGATTTTCTCTCCCCTCTCACACCACCGTACATGCCGTTC